>OLSX01000866.1_pt1 | contig 30050 bp, 19 predicted proteins | sample 1673141 | NCBI WGS metagenome assembly OLSX01 (sample SAMEA3136759, study PRJEB25190) | human gut metagenome | biome: human gut; feature: human-associated habitat; material: faeces | place: Austria | collected 2013
AAAAACTCTCGCTCTCCGCTTTTTTCGTCATGCCTAAATTTCTCTGCCAACAAAAATTATTTTTCTTGAAATTTACTCTTGACTTTTATTGGCAGGTTTTATTTCTTCCCTTACCGTTTCGTCCATTCCCGCAAAATAAAGCCTTGCGGCAAACCCGAGCGTTAAATTAACTCTTTGCTCGGTATCGGTGGGATTAAACAGACGGATAATAATTCCTTTCCCGTTTTCGGCAGGCTTTACCGCGGAAATATGTATATTCCCGTTATCCGCCGATAAAAGGCTTGCACTGTGCGGCAGCTTTCCCTTTCCTCTGCCCGCAAAGGCGCAGAACGGCGGTGCGTACAGCTTGGCAGCCTCGTTGCACAGCTCATACACATTTGTGTGCGTAAAGCCGAGCGAATACTCAAAGCTGCGCTCACCGAGGCATAGTATTCCCTTATCCTCAAGCACGGTCACCTTTTCTTCCGAGACCGCCTGTTTAATACGGCAGCCGCGTATAAGCGTAAGCGCCATGCGCGTATCCTCAAATACCTCGTACTCATAAAGTCCCTTGGGCATTACCGAGAATATTCCCTTTTCGTCTTCAAGCGCCGCAAATGTTCTGAGCGGCTGCATACCGTATGCTTTTTCCACCCAGCCGGTGCTGTCCGGCACCTTTACAGGGCGCTTTACCACATCAAAATGACTGTCGGAATAGGAATACTCCGCATTTATATCGGTCGGGAAATTCGCACGGAGCCAGTGGTCGGCTGCGGTATTGTTAAGCTGAACGCTTATCTTAAGATTTCTGCTGTTTTTCTGCAATGTGTACTCAACCGTTACCGGAATATCGCAAAGCTCGTGTGATTGGGTCTCTATACATTCCTTTGGCACCTTAAAGCCGTATTCAGCCCTTATTGTGGCTGAAAGCGGTCCGTTTTCGGTAAGCAACAGCTTAGCACACGCATTTTCAGATGTGAATATGCGGTCGTTTTCGGGAGATTTATGCTGCCATGCGTTCCCTATTTCTCCCTGACTTGAAAGGTAGTTGAGATTTTTATAAAGCTTTCCGCTTTCCTTATCCAGAACATCCGCCGTGCCGTTGCGGTTTACCGTCACCTTAAGATATTTGTTTTCAAGCGTCACGCCGCTGCCTATGCCTTTTTCCGCCTTTTCCGTATCGGGCTTTAAAGCGATTGCCTTATAGCCGCAAGCGGGAATTTCCTCGGCATAAATATATGCGGTTTTATGGGTGCTTTTCATTATGGTGGGTACTTCCCATATACTGTCCATAAATATACTGGAGCTGTCGCTGCTTACCGTCTGCACCCTTATGCCGTCGCCCGAAAATCCGCCGCTGAAATTATCCGGCAGATCACCCGTTATGCGTATTACCGCATCGCGCTTATACGGCAGCGGGTTGTAAATAAGCATTTGCACCCCGTCCTTTTCCATACCGTCGGCCGCTAAATTTGCCGCTATATCCGATAAGGTATCTTCGGTAACAATATCCGCGCAGTCCGAGGCTTTTCTGTAACGGTATTCCATATCAAGGCAAACGCAATCGGGCGCGCAGCCGCCGTTTGCGTCGTGCGTGTGGTTGGAAAGCAGGAATTTCCAGCCGCGGTCAAGATAATCCCTGCGGCTGTTATTAAGCATTATTCCCGACAGCACCGCCGCAGGCTCCGCGTTATATACAAGTTTGTTGTAAGCCGCAAAATCCTGCTGCTTTAAGTATGTTCTTGCGCTTATTGTGCTCGGGAAAAGATAAGTCCATTTACCCTTTTTAAGATATGAACGCCGCTCACCTACAAGTTTTACCATTTTGTCCTTATCAAGATATTTAAGCGCGTCCTGCCAAAAGTGCTCAAGGTCTGTCTGTTCAACCTCAATCTCGCCCTCAAGCTGCTTAGCCGCCTCTGCTATAAGCCTTGTATCGGTCGGGCAGGCAACCGATATATCATGGCCGTTCATAGCGAGAAATACCGGGGTGGTAAAATGCCCGTCCTCCTCTTTAAGCATATCCAAAACCGCTTTTTTCACCGCGTCGGCATTAAAACGCACCTCGGGCGATTTAAGCTCATAGGACATATCGCCGCTCACCTTGCCGCTGACTCTGCAAAACGGCGCGTCGTTAAATTCGCCCCAGTTATAGTCCTTGCTCCATACGCGGTTTCTCGTGGCCGCCCTGTGCACCTGATAATACCAGTTATACCTGCAATAAAGGGCAAACCGCGAGGCATACATATCCGTGCCGTCGGGCGCTTCCCATATGTATTCGGCAGGCGCCTCATCATGGGATATGCCGCGGTAAAACATCATTTTATCTATGCCGAAATCTCTCAGTATCTGCGGATACTGCCCCGTCTGCCCCCAGGAGGACGGCGTATAAGCCACCGTGTTGTGCTTCGCACCGTATTTATCGAGCAGCTTTCTGCCATAAATAAGGTTTCGCACAAGCGCCTCGTGACCTATGGAAAATTCCTCGGAGAGTGTGTAATACGGTCCTATAATCAACCGCCCGCCGCTTATCAGCCTTTTAACGGTTTCGGTACGCTCGGGGCGCATTTCAAGATAATCCTCTATCATAAGCGTATGCCCGTCCATTGTAAACGAATGATAGGACGGATCGCTTTCCAGTATATCTATTGTAATATCTAACATACGCAAAAGATTATGCCGTGTTTTCTCAAAGGAAAAACGGAACTCCCTGTCCCAATGCGTGTTTGATACCACATCTATTTTTTTGACATTTGACATATTAACACCTCTAAAACATAACCATAGGCTTTACCTTTAATCTGCTGCTTTGTCCAAATGATTTCTCTTGTTAGACAAAAGCCACTTATAAGTTTTTATATCGGTATAAGCCTCTCCCCAAACGCCGTGCTCTATACCATCGCATAAAACAAGCTTTGCATTACCGCCTCCGGCGTTAATCTTTTCTACCATTATTTCGCTTTCGCGAGGTAATACTACCGTATCAAGCTTGCCGTGATACGCAATAACCGGAAAACTTATTCTGTTGGCGGCAAAATACGGTCCTGCTCCGCAACATATAACTGCCGCTGCAAATTTTTCCGGAAAAGATACGCTCAAAAGCCAACAGGTATACCCTCCCATACTTGATCCTGTCAAATATACGCGATCAGCATCGCAGTATGGTTTTAAAACTATATAATCTATAAATTCTTTTACGGCTGCAATATCTTCAAGCCATGTGAAATTCTCACAGTGAGGAGCAACAATAATAAACGGCAGTTCTTCCGCATATTCGCGCCTGACAGGACAGGAATTCATAACATTTTCAACGCTTGTATTAACCATTCCCATGCCGTGAAAATAGAAAATTAACGGGTATTCCTTTTCTTTTTCCATTTTTCCGGGAAAATCTATCGCATATTCAATATTTTTCCCGCCTGATGTTTGAAAACTTTCCTTAATAAACATTTTCAGCTCCCCAAATTTCTTTGTGACATACCGTAAAAATATAATTAAACCTGTTATAATACAGTTTCATTTATTGCTTTTTTCAAAGCTTCAAATACCGGTTTTTTTATAGCATTCTCTCCGTTTTCATCACATGAAATAAAACCGAAATTAGCTTCTCCGCAGTAATCCCCGCCGTTGCGTACAGTGATTATCGGTTCGTCAAGCAGCTCATAAAAAATAATTCCGGAAATACGCGGATCCTTCTGGCTCATGTCATAAATTTTCTTAAAGAATTTCGGAACCCATTCCGCCTGTCGTGACTCTCTTAAAACTTTAATTTTTATTTCCATTTGCTTTTCAAGCGGATCTCTGCTTATCGGATGCATCCAATAATTCGTTTCATATAGCATTATCGGTATGTCCGGTATATTATTTTCCACATCATTTACTAAATCGCAAATATTTGATACTTCTTCCTGATCGGAATACCAATCTATTCCGATCAGGTCAAATTTGCAGCCTTGCTTGTGCATTTCATAAAGCGGAGCGGTATGCCACCATCCAAAGTTCGTTGACACCGGCACATCGGGGTCTGCCTTTTTTATTCCCGCTATTCCCCCGCGTACCGCAAGTAAGGCATTTTCAAGTATTACCGAATCATATTCGCCTTTTTCTTTGCCGTCCTTGCCGGGCAAAACCATATTGGCAATATCCCCATGCATTGCTGCCACATCAGGTTCGTTTAGAATTTGGTAGGCGTCTACATAACCCTTGTAATCAGTGGCTATCTTGAAAAGATATCTTTCGTAAAACTCCTCAACCTTTTTGGTGTCATAATTCCGATATATGTTATCGTCAATAACAAGAATAAAATCCATTCCTCGGTTATGGCATTCGGTTGCAACGATTTTAACCTTTTCCCTTTCAGCAACAGTATGTGATACATTATTGAATCTTATTGTATTGATACCCAATTCCGCACAATAATCAAGATTACGCTTTAAATGAACTTCATTATAAGCAGTTGATCCGAAATTGTGCATATTCATTCCGATAGAAAATTTATTACGCATCATGTTCACCCCAACCTATATTTTTTTGGATTTTTTCTTTCTTACCAAAACAATGATAACAAATGCCACTGCCAACACAAGAGCTTCCGCTCCGATTACTATGCCGTAAACCAGATAATCGGTTTTAATGATATTCTTTATTGTTTTAAGATACTTTGTTCCCGGGCTGGATATTTCATCCGGTTCTGTAACATCCGGTAAAATATTATCTGGAATATCCACCGTACCTATATCATCTGTTTTACCGGTATTTATAACATCATCACCGATATCGGAAGAACCATTGATTTTTAAGGTTTTATTGCCCGTTTTAGAAATATAGCGTATATTGTCAATAGCAAAATAAAACCCTTCAAACATATCCGCGTCAAGATTAAGCGAGTTATATCTCAACATAAACATTTTAATTTCGCTTATATCCGGATTGCCTACCTTCACTGCATTTTCAATTCTGAATTCAAGTGTGTTCCAACCCTCTGAAATTTTTGTGAAGTCTATTTTCCAACTGTAATAGTTGTTTTTGGCAAATCTGTCACTTGAAAGAATTATCTCCACGTCGTTACCGTTTTTACCCATAAACTGAGGGAAATCCGTAAATATGTCAATCTTCAATACAGATAAATCGCTCATATCTGCGGTTTCATCCAAAATATATGTAGGCTGAACTTCAAACGCCTTAGTTAAATAGTTGACGCTTAAACCTACCGAAGCTTTCCCCTCGTTTTTATACTTAGTGTCGATATCTACGCTGTTCCAAGCACCGTGTGTATCCGAAACCGACTCACAGGAGCTTATGTATACACCGTTCGGATCGTTTGCAACCGCTTTTTCGGAATCGGCGGGAATGTTTGACTTATATCCGCAAGCCGACAAATTGGCAACATAAATATATACATCCGACGCCGGGTTCATTTCAGCATGAACATTTGAAGCGCTCTGATATGAAATGCACCATCCCGTAAGCCTTGAAAAATCCAACGCCTGACCCGTATACACATTATAAAATTCCACAGGTCCGAGTTTTATATGATTCCAACCGTTATGGGTTATCTGATCGTTAAAAACAGCTTCTCCCGAGAACATATGATGAGGGTAATTGTACTTGTTCCAAAGAGATGAATAGGTTGACGATAATTTAAGCGCTATTTTTTCATCACGCCATGTTCCTGCCGTTGCGGCAGCAAGTTCTTCATAACCGTTAATATAAATATCAAATTCAATTGAAGAAACTCCGGAGAAATCCACGGCTTTAAGTCTGTTTTCAAAAACACGGTTCTGTGTATCATGGAACCAATATCCGAGACTTGAACCCTTTGGACTGCCGAAATTATTAATCTTATTTGTCGGAGCTTCCGGTATTTTCATTGCGACTGCGGCAATATTTGCAATAATACAATTATCAAACGCCACCGTGTTATCCGTAATCGGTGTACCGCTGCAAACAAGCTGCCAGCTGTGAATTTCCTTGCTTACTTCATCCCAATTAGCGCTTGAATTCGGATTTTTTGCATCAAGCTGAATATGATTCCAACCGTCTTTCTTTACCTGCCATGCCCAATTTTCCCAAGTGCCATAGCCCGCACCGCTGAATTTTTCGGAATTGCTCAAACCGAATTGAACCGAGCGGTCTAACGCCGTACCGTCACCGTTAAATTTGAAAGCCTCGCGGAAGCTCTTATAATCAGGTATATACAAGTCAAATTCAATCATATCAGCCTTTGAAACATCTACCGCTTCCTCTAATGATGAATTGACATTCAAAGTGAGTTTTTCTCCGAATGAACCTCCGGCAGCGTCCGAGCCGAACATCTTGAGTATTGTGTTGTCGCAGGTCGGAACAGGAATGTCCACGCCGGTTGCACATATATTCATAACAGCCCAAGCTGTTTTTGCAGCCGGATTTGCATTTGAAGTTTTACCGGCGAAAGAAAGTTTCCAACCCGTAATCTGCTTTGTACTCTCGCCTTTTGATATTGTAAACGATGTAATCGGTACTTCCAGATGATTCCAACCGCTCTTTTTAACAAGTGGCCATATATCGGCAGTATATGTTACCTTTGATGTGTCAGTCAGAGTAAGATTTACCGCATTTATCTCCTTTGATTCCATTGCATTTTTCAGCAGGGTGTAATTCTGCACATAGAAATCAAACTCAACAAACATAGCTTTACTGAAATCTGCGGCAGCAAGATTACTCTGCAAAAGTGTTGATGAAAACTTTTGACCCAAATGACCGTTCTTGCCTGTATTCGTAAGCGTGCTTTGCTTATTCCATTTATTATTCTCCGCAATTTCTTTAACCTCGGTTACAGCGAGTCTGCCGATTTTCACAAGACAATTTTCTATATTCGTATCAGCGGGTAAATTATCGGAGTAAATCTTCCACGAAGTTATTTTTTTATTTGCATTGAAGGTATTTGTTGAGCCGGAGGAACGCTTTGCGGCTATATGATTCCACCCTGAATTTGCAATAAAGCCCTCAAGCGCCCATGTTCTGGTTTGACCCGCCTCATTTTCAAGCAACAGCGTAAGATGCGCGCCGGCGTCAACCGCTGTCTTAAAACGCTCAAAATTTTCAATATATATATCCGTTTCAAGATAATCGTTTGTTTGAATATTATCTTCTGACAGTTCTGATACGCTGACCTCAAATCCGTTTTTCGTGTAATAAACAGATTTTTCGCCATCTAAAAGCGTGCTTTTGGCGCTGCCTATAAAGCTGTCAACAGGTGAGCCCACCGTATTGCCGCCTACATTTATATATGTCAACTCCAGAGAATACGCCGAACCTACCTTTTTCGCAGAATCGGAAAACCTGATTCCGCAGGAGTTTATCTTGCTCCAATCGGTTTTACCGTTTAACTGTTTAAAATCGTTCTTCGGGATAAGAAAATGATACCAGTTGCTATCCTCACCCGCCTGACGGTATTTTTCAAATTCTGCGCTTACTGAATTTTTCTTTTCGGAGTTGCCTGATGAAAGCCAAAGCTGCGGAACAGCGCCCGCCGCTGAATTCTCATAGAGCGAAATATCGCTAATGTGCATATCAAAAGCAATATAATCATTATTGCTTAGATCAACATTTTCGAGATTAAGCGCCGATAATGACTGAGCACAATCGCCGAATGAAGAATTTTCATTTGCTCCGAGCGATGATTTTCTGAATACAGTCAAAAGCGGGTTTTCGGTTTTGTTTTCGGGCGTTATGAATTTTATACCCTTTGTTCCGGTAGCATAAATATTTGCAACGCTTACCTCTTGGTGACGCTCAATAAACTCATTTCCGAGTCCGTCACCCTCAAAAACGAACTTATATGAGGCAACTGCGTTCCAGTCAAAGTTATCTCCCGCAAATTCCGAACGCGCCAATCTAACATGATTCCAACCGCAATTAAGCTTATCAATAAATTGTGCCGCAGCGATGTTTCCGTTAATATCGGTCAATGCAAACAGCCATTTGACATTGTCCTTGTTAAAGACCTCGCGCAAGGCTTTCGGACCCTCCGTGAACATATCAAACTCGACATATTCGGCGTCGCCGCAATCGGCTATCGGAGAAATATTTGATTTAAGTTTTGAATTGCTGTTTATATCGTTGTAGGTCTTGTTAATATTGCCGTCCTTTGAATCCGGAGTAATATTAGCTTCTAAAAAGCCGTTTCCAAGCTCCGCCACCATTCCGTATTCACTCAAATCAAGCATTGGAGCAGCTACACGCGTAAGGCTTATATTAGCAATTCCTATTTCGTCACCCTTCATCCCGGTTTCGGTATCACTGGTTTTTTCAACCGGGGAAACGGTTCTGTACAAATTGGTCACATATGTCAAACCGTTATCGCTGCCGACAAAAAGCGAATAATATTTGTTTTCTGCCGCGCCCGCGGGACCTGCTGTAAACGGCTGCATAATATTACAACCCGCATTGTTATAAAGATTTATAATAATGTGATTCCATCCGCTGCCTGTCAGCTGTTCTTCCAAGTGCCACCATTGGTAGCAGCGCAATCCGAGCGAATAATCGCTGAGCGGAGACAGATTGAACATAAGCGTGTTCGGCACATCCAACTTCTTGCCGGAAGCGTCATACTTTAAAGAATGCATAAATTTATCATAGTTTTCTATGAAAATATCAAACTCAAGATAATCGTATGTATCTCTCGCAACATAAATAATATCGTTAGCTGAGTCATACGCCTCATCCGGAAGCGTACCGTTAATTTTAAAAGTAGAATAATTTTCTCCCAGAGTTGTATCAATAACCGAGGTGTCTTTAAAAAGCACCTCGCCTACCGTGGATTTCAAAGTGGGTGTTTCTGCCGATAAAGCGGCAAAACTTACCAATGTCATCTGTACGGTACCGATAATTATCGACAGTGCAACCGTTAAGCAGACTATTGATTTCACGCTTTTCAATTTCATAATAAACTCTCCTAAATTATTTTTGATTATTTTGATTATTTATAACCAAATAAAAAGAAAAGCAGTTTCTTTTCCTTTTATTCGGCTGTAAACCGATTGGCTGAGATACCGCCCGAGCGGGCGGCATCTCATATTATATTTTACTTTGTGAGCAAATACTTTCTCAATTCTACTAAATCTTCCGATGTGACCTTATTATCGCCGTTCATATCCGCCGCAGCTTCAACAACAGTTACGCCCTCAACCTTGGCAAGATATTTTTTCAAATGAACAAGATCGCGAATATCAACAAATTTATCGCCGTTAACATCGCCTTTTTCCGCAGCTGTGGTGCCTATAAAGTTTGCAACCACTACTCTTTCGGTGGCAAGCTCCGCTGCGCCTAAATCAGAGAATTTCCATGTGCAGTAATATCCGCCGAATTTCAACCGCCATGCCTGTATTTCGGTAAAATCACAGCCATTCACAATTTCAAACTTACTTTTCGGCAAAACAACATGGTTCCAGCCGCTCTTGGTTATATACTGCTCAATCTGATCAAAGTTTGCATATACATCTTTTCCGTCGCCGTTCCAATCGTTTTGATTATACAGTTCCAATGAAAGTCTTAAATTGGAAATTCCATAACCCTTCGGAGTATTATCAAACGGATGTCTGAAATGCTCATAGTTTTCAATGTAAATATCGAATTCTATCTGATCAGCTTTTGACCAATCGGTTTTTATAACAGTAGTATCACGACAACCGAGCTGGCGAACTTTATCCTGTGTTATTACGAATACCTGATCACCGTAATCCGCCCATGTAGTATCAACTGCGTTTGAGGATAGAGGAGATCCCACTATCTGATAATCAGATGAAGGCTCGGGTATTGAGTCAGCTTCACCGCGAACGCCGTAAACGTTAGCTATTCCAAATTTCATTCCTGCGGCGGCGTTCAGCCATTGATTATTCCAAAGACCATTATTTTGTTCAAAATAAATATTATATTCTGTTATATTTGAAAAATCAAAAGCACCGAAGCGGGATTTTTCTATTGTTATTTTGTTCCATCCGCTTTGGGTTACTTGGTTTATGTCAAAATCATCAGCAGTTACCGAACCTGCGGAATTTCTAAGACGGAATCTGAAAGCACTTCTTGCGCCTGTCTCGTTAAAGCGAGCATTATTGTAAGCTGCCATAAAGCTGTCGTAATCTTCAACATAAAGATCAAATTCAACGGATGAAACTCTTGATAAATCAAGCGAAAGGCCTGTCTTAATGAGTCGGTCTGCGGTATAAAGAAATGTCTTACCAAGCTCGGTCATCATACCGTTTTTATCGATTTCAACGGCATCGGCACCATAGCTGACATCCGGAATTGTTGGGTTTTCAATTCGTTCGCTTGCCTTTCCGCCGAATAAACTGCGGATATACGGGGTTACAGATTTTTCATTGCCGTTCTTATCGTATAATCCGAAATGAGCCTCTCTGTTATAGCTGCTCCAAGCACCGTTTTCATCCAATTCCCTAGAAGCCTCATCATACAACTCATAAATAATAATACCCAAAACATCCGCATTGGAATGACTGTCTGTAACAAATTTTGTGAGCCATTCGGCGTCGCCTATATACGAAACCTCTGTTTCGCTGCCTTCATCATTCGGCGTTAGACCTGTTTCGCAAACTATAACCTTACGGCTTTTGGAATATTTCTTACCTTCGTTTATTATATCGGTATAATCAGGCTCATGATGTGTATTATAGGACTCCTTTGAATACCAATCAAGACCGGTTATATCCCATGTTGCACCGTTTGCTTTAATGCCTTCCAAAAATCCGTAATGCAGCCAACCGAAATTGATTACCGTCTCGGCAGTCCCGGATACGGATAATGCGTCCGTTGCGGCAATTATCGCAGCGGCGGGAACGGCCAAATTACTGTATTGAGCTGTCGATGAACCGTCACTTGCCCCACTGCTTAAATACATATTATCAATTTCGTTACCTATTTGATAATAATCTATTTTACCTTCCAATTCACTTGCAAGATTTGAGTATACATCTGATATGGAGTCTGTAGCTAAATCGTTTTCGTCCGTAATTAAATTACCGTCCGAATCCTTAAGGAATTGGTTAAATCCGTCAAGCACCAGCATAACCTTCATATCAAGCTGATGAGCAATATCGGCAGTAGATTTAATATAGCTTATCAGGTCAGCTGTAAAGCCGGACGGTCCGGGATCGCAATTAAATCTAACAATATTCGACCCGAGATCCTTAGCGTCCCTAAGTGCGGAATATGTATTCGCATATTCTGCCTGATCGTTATTGTGAATATTTACTCCCTTTAAAAAATTCTCTCTGCCCGTAAGTGCAGCCGGCAAGTTCTCTGATGCTGCCGAAACCCATCCCGGAAGTGCAAGCTGGGTCATAATCATAGATAATGCCAAAACCAATGACAAAAGTTTTCCTTTTTTCATTTTTTTCCACTCCTTAATAAATTATCGGGTTGCGCTGAAAAACTGTTTTATCACTTCCGTTTCATAAAAAATTATAATTAGCTTTAGCCTACCAGACCGCTGCGCTCTATTCCCTGAATTATCTGTTTTTGCAAAATGCAATAAAGAATAATAAGGGGAAGTATAGCCAATATTGTAAAGGTATTTGCACGAACAAATTGCAGGTAATACTCCTTATCACTCTGTTCAACATTTTGCAGGAATGCCGACAGCGTCGGGAGCATAAGCTTATCGCCGTATAGCAAGTCGGAATAAAATGTATCGGTCCATTGCCATGCAAAGGAAAGCGAAAAAATAACAACTAGCATAGAACGCGCGTTAGGCAAAACAATTGAAGCAAATGTTCTGTACGGTCCGGCGCCGTCTACAAACGCCGCCTCCAATATCTCGTTCGGAACTCCGATATAATACTGACGCATTAAAATTACAAATATACCCGCTCTGAACCCAAAGCTTGTAGCCGCCATAATTACCGTAGGCAACGGCGTTCCCAAAACATTTACACCGCTAAGTCCTAAAACCGAAAATATACCGAAAGGATTCCACGAGTAGAAATTAAGGTATATGGGAATTGAAAGCGTCTGCAGCGGCATCAACATTACAACAACCAGTATTGCTGTCAGCACATTAACTCCGCGAAACTTAAATTTCGCTATTCCGTACCCTACCAGCGCCGCGGATGCTGTTGCAAGCGAAGCGTCCAATATCGCATAAAGAAAGGTGTTTTTAAGTGCCGTAAAAAATTCCGTTTCCTTTAATACATATCGAAAATTACCAAAGGTCCAATTCATTGGAATAAGCGTTACCAAATTGTTGGAAAGGTCGCTTTTAGACATAAACGCAGCTAAGATTTTAAATAAAAACGGATAAAGAATAACATACGATAAGCCGCAAAGTAATATAAAAGTCAGGATCTTCACCGTAATGCTGCGAAAATTTTTCAATATCTTTGTTCTTGTTTTTTCGGATATATTCATTTACGCAACGCCTCCCCTGTTTCTTGCGTTTCTTTTTATAACGATCAGGGCTACCGCACCTATGATTCCGAGCACAACAAGAAGCATTAAATAATGTATCCATGACATAGCCGCTGAATAGCCGAACTGTCCTTTTGAAAAAGCAACCGACTTGACATATTTCATAAGCCGTGTGTTGTCCCGTGTTATACCGTCAACAAATGTGAATAATATATTGGCTATCATCATCGGCGTTATCATCGGAAGAGTTATTTTCCAAAATGTTTCCCAAGCAGAAGCGCCCTCAACATTTGCTGATTCATATATCGACGGTGATATAGACTGAATTCCTGCAAGAAATATCAGTATTTGCACGCCCGAACGGTTTATAATATCCACTATATTATTTGCGGCTCCCGACACAATGCTTATAAGTTCCGGGCTGAAATTAAGGCTTTGCAGCATAAGCGAAATATCGCTCAATGCCGACAATGCGGCGCTTCCTTCCTCTGCCATACCGTCGCTCATTGCGTTCATAACCACTCTGGAATCAGAGCTTGCAAGCATACCTACGCAGGCAATAACAGGAAAGAAGAAAATCACTCTGAAAGCGCTGCGTCCCCAAACCTTGCCGTTTAAAAGTACGGCAACAAACAATGACATAACTATTACAATCGGCAGCGTTGTTATCTGATCCTTTATATCGTTAAATGCCAATTTAAAGAAGTCTGCGTCAACCCGCAGCGCATAGTGTATATTGGTAAATCCGTTAAATTTAAGAGTCAACCCATTTGCTATGGAAACCTCGGAAAAAGCAAAGCGAATTCCCAATATGACGGTTGGAATAAAGAAAATTATAAGTCCTATAATAAAGGGCAGCGAAAAAACCAAACCGACATTTTGATTTATACGGTGACTTTTCAGTTTTTTCAATTTTCTCCACCTCCAACCGCAAGGTAAGCTTTTGCCGGAATAACAATATTCCCTGTTTTAAATTCTGTTTCCGTTTTGTTTACATATACCGCCGAACCGTTACTGTAATAAGAAACCGAAACGCCGTTATTTAAGAGCTTGTGCCCTGTCATATATGCCCCGTCCGTATTTTTAAGATACGGTGAAAGGAATTCATAAGCCTTTTTTAAATCGTTTTTCAGTATTTCATAATCAACAGAGTAATACTGAGTGTATGCCGTTTTCTTAAGCGCAGTTGAATTTTGATAAGCCACAAGGAAACTCGGCACGATACCGCTCCAGATACAATCCAACAAAGCAGCGTCTGTATTAGATTCGAGATTGATTTTCTCGGAATTACAAATTGCATATCCCGAAACCACAAGCTGTAAAAACGGAACGGCAGAGGTTTCTCCGGCGAATAACGAATTACCGGTCGGCAATTCGTTTAAACTCTCGGCATGCCTTAAAACATAGGCATTTGCACCTGTAAAGGCGGCCTTTCGTTCAAGATTTGAAAGAGCCTGAATCAAATAATGCTTTGCTGCCGAACGATTTATATGGTTATCCTTTGAGTAGTTTGCGTTCAAGTCAGTACCTAACTTGCCGAGTCCTAACAAAGCACTATATCCTGCCGCATCATCCTTTATAAGCTTTATAAACCGACTGTAAACATCCGGAGAAACAATATACTCGCCTTTGTTATATTTCATGGTATCCGGCTCTAATGTTACATTTTTGGCGTAAAGCTTATCAAGACTACGGGCTGCGTCCGACTTTTTTGAAAAGCTATCAAAAAACTTGTCTTGCGATACATAAGAAATATTTGTTTCGAGAGTAAGTGCCGTATCATTCTTTTTACAGTAATCGTTAAGTTTCTTTAATCCGGATTTTCCCCCGAGCTTAGCAGAAGGCTTGTAATCGTTTGTTATTGTATGATCGAGCCCGTTATTTTGCCAGCCTGATAAATTCAGTGAGATTTTTTCCAAGCCGTTCTTTTTTAGCTCCTCAAGCAATTTCACATCATCGTCGAATGTTGTGAAGGCTGTTTCTTTTTTACGGTCAAAGCCCAAAAATTCCGAATCGGCAAGAGCCGAACCTATCGTTTCTATGTTGATACCCGCAAAGGTTGTTTCGTTTTCTTTTTCTCCACCGAAAAGATAGTTTCTGTAAATTTCAGCCATATCAGAATATTCGGATTTGCCGTTCGCAAGGAAGTAATAAGAAACAGCTATATCATCCGTGTTCTGATTACCCTCATATAAATAGAATGTCTGTTTGCTCCATTCCGTTGAAACCTTATTTTCATTTGTATAGCGCTCGCTGTCTCTGAAAGTAAACAACGGAGAAACAGAATAATAATTTCCGTTCGGCTTTCCTAAATACGCCGTTATATCGGCATTGGCATCTCCGCTTTTTATTATGCCGTACAGCCCTGCGCCGTTATTGCCCTTAGTTCCGAACACAGGCAGGTAATACTGCTCTGTTTTTTCCTCAATTGAATTTGTATTATGTATCTTGCTGACGGTTTCGCCATAAACCTTGCCGGAGATAGTTGTTCGGCGCGAATCGTTTGTCTGATTTATATCAATCAATGCTCCAGAGCCGTCCGGAATAAACAAATATCCGCTTTTATTTTCCTGTGGGGTCTCCGCTCCGAAATACGGTAAAAGCGAAAGCTTTATAAGCGGGTATTCTTCCTGATAAGAAATACTGCTTGAAGGAATGCAAACATCCACACCGTTTTCTGTAAGTATGTAATTAAGAGTAAATTTAAAGTTAGGTTGAGCTGTTGCCGATCCGTCAATGCCTAATTCAGACATATCCTTGTTAAATTCCTCTTTTGAATAATTTGCATTTTTAAAAATTTCTTTCAGTAACGATTGTTCCCTTTCGGAAAGATCAGCACCGACAAAATATATATCCTGCGCTTTAAAATCGGGATAAAGATCATAAACACCGCTGTCTGTCAATTCATCTTTCTTATATAACGAATAATAGGCATCTAAACGGTCCTTATCGTCCGAATCAAGCTTTTTTATAAGCTGCTCATACCGTTTCTTTGAAAAGACAAGGGGAAGTATCTCATTGCCGCTGTCCTTACCTAAAGACATTTCAACAGATAAACCGTTTTCATGAACATTTACCGTATACTGCCCCAAAGCCACACAATCCACCGATGAATAAAACTCAGCTAATGTATTCTGACTTTTAAGGTAAGTTATAACAACCTGTGAATCCAGCCTTTCGGCAATGTTTCCCGAATAGTTTTCATCTCTCGCAGCGCCGAAGGGATTTGTTGTTACTATTTCGCCCGTCTGATCGTTTCTAAGCGCGACCGCAAGATTCTTAGGTGAAAAATAAAGAGAGAACTTTCCGTTTGAGCAAGCCTTTTTCATAGCTGAAAGCATTTCATCAACCGAATTGTAATTAAAGCTTACACTACCCTCTTTGCCAGTCTCTGAGCTTAACTTATTCCCTAAATCATAAGCATATTTTTTAATCTCAATTTCAGATTTTTTAGTTGAACAGCCCACCATGCACGAAAACATCATTACAGTACAAAGTAAAAGCGATATGACTTTTTTTCTCATAATGTTGTTTTCACTCCTTTAAGCTCTGAATGAGAGTTCATTTATTATAGATGTAACCAATGTTATCATCTTACCTGTCAGGCTTACAAAAATCATCAGTATGAACAGAATAAAGCCTATACCCGCTATTGTAAGTAATGTAACCAAAAGGTTTTTGCCAAATGAATAGTCATGTACCGTCATAAGACCGAAGAATATCAGCATTATTACCCAAGCAAGAATCAGGCTTGAGGCAAGACTTAAAATAGACAACTCATCATTTACAAGTGTATATCCTATCAGTGTAAACGGTATTGTCGTTATTGCATACGGAACAGTTGAATAGCATACTGTTATATAAACATCCTTAAAGCTCCCCTTACCGTCCATCAAGGAAGTAAAGCACATATTCGCCACAACTATAAGCAAAAGAGGAATAACCGTGTTTGATAAGGCGGAAATAACAGTGGGATGTTCTGCCTTTTGCAAATAACACGCACCGAGTGTGCTTATCAGCGAACTGACAGCCGTTATTGCCAACCAAATGGTAGCGCCCCGCATACTGCCTCTCTTTTCAGCCTTTAAGCCCCAATTGCCGTTAAAAGGATGTCGTGCAACATAAAATCCGTAAATAAGCTCGTCTTTAAGCTTTCCTGTATGCGGATGCTCTGTAAGACGATTGTTATATTTGGCTGTTTTTCCGATAAGCTTAACAATTAAAAGTATCACTATAACTACTGCGGCGAAAATAACCATTCCTACTTTATCCAAAATTGTTTCGCGATAAAGTTTGAAAGCCTTGGCGTAATAGGTTTTGTTTCCTATAAGTTTAAAGTAATTCATTGCCTGCTTGTAATTACCGTTTTCATATTCTATCTTGCCGAGGCCGAGGTACGCTATGTCGCAATTATTATTTTCTGCCAATACATCATGCCACAGCTCATTAGCCGCCTCAAAGTCACGGTTTTCCTGATAACCCATAACCTTGGAAATAAGATTCCCGTATTCGGTAGGTTTCAACACGGTTATCGACCCTGTCTGCGAATCAAGTGTATACAGTCTGTCGTTGCCGTATGCCACCGCACAAAGGCTGCTGTAAAGTCCCTCAGCCTCACCCGTGCCACCGAAAGCATAAAGCAAATCCCCGGCGGAATCATAAACAAACAGCTTGTTTTGAGAAGAATCAAGCAATACATACATTCCGTTGTCAAGCAGTTCAACATCTTTGAGTTGTGACGGATTGACCATATCATCGCTTTTGTATGCGTCAAAATGTATATCGCCTACGGGCGGAAAAAATCCGTTGCGAACAAGGACATCTGTTCCTGCCGGGTTGATTTTTTTAATGGGCGCATAGGTTGAATCGGTGCTTCTTGAATTGACCGCACTATACAATTTAAAGCGGTCAATATCAGAGCATGTCACATATACAAAGCCCTTTGAATCAATAGTTAAATTTGAATATTCAACCGAAACATAGCTTTCGGATCTTGAAAGCTGTTCTTCCGACATCAATGACCGCCAAAAAGATTCAAGCGGATTAACGGTCGCAGCCTGTGCTCCGATGAAACCCTCAAAATTGCCGTTCGGATCAAGTGAAATAACACCCATATTTGAATTTCCAGAAACAACATATACATTTTTAGCATGATCAACCGCAACCCCGATTGGGTTATACGAAAATCCGTCCGGAAGTATATCGGAAGAAATAGCAGGAAGTTCTTTGAAAAAATTATAGTCGGAATCAAAAATCACTATTCGCTTGTTTTTTGTATCAGCTACATAAAGGTATCCATCATAAGAAACGAATGTCCCGCTTGGTTCATTGAAACTGTCATTGCCGAATTGACTTATAATTTTCAATAAGTTGAATTCCGTATCGGTTATTATAATCCTGTTATTGCCTGTGTCGGAAATAATAATATGTTTACTGTATTTATCAAAATAAACATCTCCGGGATTATTAAGAGCCCCTGCATCGCCAAACTCCGTCCTGCGCATTTCCGCCGAATATGCTGCCGGAGAAATTTGAACATCGCCGGAGTAGGAATATGTATAGGTTTTATACGGCGTAGCAGCCGAAACCGGTGAAAGCATTGCAATAACCGCGATAAGCAACGAAGTCGCAAGCATTATTTTTTTCTTCAACGGTATTCCCTCCTCAATCCTTGAGACCAGAGCTTGCAACCGTTTCTACTACATTGCTTTGAGAAACAACAAATACGATTATCGGAACAAGCATCATTATTACTGCTGCCGCCGCAGAGGTTCCTTGGCGGGCAATTCCTCCGGCAGCCACTTGTGAAAGAGCATATGACAAGGTTTTTAATTCTTCGCTTCTTATCAACGCAGTCGAACCGGTTTTCCATAAATTCTGAAACGAAAAGATAACAAGCGTCAACCATGCGGGTTTGACAAGCGGCATAACTACACGCCAAAACACAACGCCCTCTTTAGCTCCGTCGATATGAGCCGCTTCTATAAGTGCGTCCGGAATATTTGTTTCCATAAACTGTTTCATAAGATAAAGACCGAGCGATGAAGAAAACGCCGGCAATATGTACGCCCAAAATGTATTTATCATATGCAGTTTAGACATTATAAGATACGAAGGAACCTCGGTTACAACTGCTGAAAACATAAGCGAGAACACAACCGTTTTAAACATAAGCTCTCTACCGGGGAAATTATGTTTTGCAAAAGCATAAGCACAAATCGATGCAATAATAACATGGCCGAAAGTTCCGATTACCGCTACAAGAACGGTATTGGCTATATATCTTGAAAACGGAACCCAACTGTCACTCATAAGATTAAATAAATCGCGGAAATTTGAAAGCGTCGGATTTTGTGCAAAAAACTTCGGCGGATATATCCAAAGTTCACTTAGCGGTTTAACCGAATTTGATATTGCGTATACCATAGGCAAAACCATAAAAAGTCCTATCAATACAAGGAATATATCAATAGTTATGTTTCCTGCGGCGGAACGGTTTAAATATAATTTTTTATGCTTGCTTTTTTTAACTTTTTCTTTCATACAAGCACCTCCGTTATTCGCCCACAGTTGCTAAAAATTTCTTTGCCAGCATATTTGATCCTACCATAAGGAAAAATAACACCACCGCAATCGCAGAAGCATATCCCATTTCAAAACGAGTTGTTCCGTAGTCTGTCAGATGATTCATAACCGTATGAGCACAGTAATCGGTTGTAGGATATCCGCAAAGCGCAGTTATCATAGCCCCTATTTCAAAGGAGCCTGTTATGCTCATAACAGCACTAAACATCATCTGCGGTTTCATCATCGGCATAGTTATATACCAAAGCTCCTGCCATCTGTTCTTTATCCCGTCCAAAGCTCCTGCCTCATAATATGACTTATCAATGCCCTGAAAAGCGGCTATCATACTCAAAAAGCCTGTTCCGAGACTGGTCCACAATGATATAATAATTATTACCGGAACGATATATTTTGTGTTTGTGAAGAATTGAATCGGTTCTGTAATTAAACCGAATTTTGTCAAAAGGCTGTTGACATAACCGTAGTCATCGCCGCTGAATGCAATACTCCATATAAGATACGCATTTCCCGAAATTGACGGTGCATAAAATATGAGAGTAACAAAAGAACGAACCTTTGGGGTTAATTCATTGATAAACCAAGCCGACAGCAAACTTAAAATATAACCTCCCGGCCCTAAGATTGCTGCAAAAACAATTGTGTTTTTCAGTCCTGTAACAAATACGCTGTCCTTAAAAAACAACCGCGTATAATTACTTAAGCCAATAAACTTCGGAGCTTCAAGTACATTAAAAGAAGTAAAACTGAAAAAAACCGAAATTACAACCGGAAGTACCGTAAATACAAAAAACAGCGTCATATACGGTGCAACATACAAGTATGATATTTTGTTACGGCGAATACGCTCCAATGTTGTGTATTTGCTTTTTTCTTCTTTATTTTGCAACCGTATCACCTGCCAATCCGAATTCCTCGCGCTTGCGCGAAATTTCTTCATTAAGTTCCTTTACATAGTCAGTCAGCGTTTCACTCGGGTTTTCATCATTGTTGTAAACACGGTTAAACGCAAACCCTACTATTCTCGAAAGATAGTAACCGCCCGGCACCTGCGGAACTGCGTCCGTGTTGTTCATCTGTGCTATAAGAGGCTTATATTCGCTGCTGCTCCAAGTCATATTTTTAAGTGCTTCAACATTTGCAGTTGCCACCTTTGCGCAATTGCCCAAAATACTTTCCATTTGAACTGCATATTTTCCCTGAACATCCGTAGAAGTAAACCATTTCATGAAATCCCATGCAAGCTCTTTATTTTTACAATTTTTAAGCATTATTATGTAGGTTGCTGCACCGGTCGATGTGTTATTAACCGAGTCGTCCGCGCTTTCGGTTCCGGGTATCGGAACCATTTCCCACAATCCTTTAATTTCAGGTGCGAAAGCCGTCAACTGATTATACTGAGTAAGGGGCGCTACCGCTATCGGCATTTCCCCGCTACGGAAACGGTTTGAAAAATCATATGTTACCGGGCAATCATAGAGCGTAAAAAACTCTGTAAAGTCCGTAAATGTTGCAACAGCCGAACCCGAATCAAGATTTGTTGCAGCACCGTTATCCTTATACAGTTCACCGCCGTTTTGATAAAGGAACGCCGCATACATATTCACATCGTGCGGCAATCCGAACTGCAATCTGTTTCTTTGCATTGACGGTATTAAATCACGCAGTTCGGTCCATGTTTTAGGCACCTTATAACCGTATTCCGAAAAAACATCTGTACGATAAAACATCATATAAAAATCAAATGTCTGCGGCATACCGTATACTGCGCCGTTAAAACTTACCGGTTTCAAACTTGCCTCCGAAAAGCGCTTAGATATTTCGTTGTAATCCTTAAATTCCGCAAGATTGACAACAGCGTTTCTTAATGCATAGTCCATAGGCAAGGCATCGGTACAATCTAAGACTACATCCGGGGAATTTCCGGATAATACCGACTGCAAAAGACCGGTTGCAACAATTTGAAGTTTAACCGACGCATTGTATTCTTTTGAAAAAGAACTGTCAATGAGATCCCTCAACACTTCTCCCTGATCTCTTCCGGTCTGTATCCAAACCGTTATGCCGTCATCTTTTTTATCGTTCTGCCCTATTGAAGTGTAATCAGTAACATACGATGATACAAAGCACGACAATGAAAACCAAAAATCTCTAAAAAATCCGCCATTCGCTTTCGGCAAATCAGAACCTGACGGCATAATGTATATACGGTCAATTTCCAACGGCTGAGCCGTAGCGGTAAGAAGCCACTCGCCCAAAGAGCCGAGGTTTGATTTGAACCGTGAAAAATAGCTTGCTATTGTTCTGGGATTATCGGTCATTTTTTCAAGCTGAAAAATAATCTTTTGAATTATTGAAACAAAACTACCGTTTGTTCCTGCCTGCTCGTTTATATTATCAACGGATTTTTGCAGACTATCGTGTATCTCCTTCATTTTCTGCAATTCATCCGGAATAAGATTCTTAAAATTATAATCGCGGTTTTTGTCCGGTGATGTTCCTGTAATAAGCACAATTTGCCTATATATTTTATTTAATTCCGTAAGCGAATTGGAAACCGTTGCAACAATCTCCGCAACATCGCCTGCCACAACTTCAAGCGTTAAGGTATGTTTGCCTTTTGTTAAATAAAAACTGAATGCCTTTCCGTCAGCAGACGAAAACTTTTCGCATTGCCAACCGGAATCGTAATCAAACCTTAATGACGAAGCTTCGGAAAACGGAAGCTGTCCATCAATCAAGAGCTTGCGGCATGTAAAAATGCCGTCCTTGGTTTCCTGCATAAAACGGGATGAAATTTCATACAATCCGTTTTCTTCAATTTCAAATTCCCATGTAAGTGCTTCACCGATATTTTTCCATGTGCTTCCGCCGACGGCATTCAATTTAAGCGATGATGCAGACTGCGGATAGGTAGCGGATGAGCTTCTGTCGGTTGTGGGCAATACGGTCACGGAATTCTTTTCTTGAAATTTCTCACCCTCAAGTATAATCGGTTCAACCGAAAGTTTTTTCTTATCTCCGTCAAACCTTGCGATATATTCCGAATAACTTGTCGGCTCGGAATAAGCGCTCAGCAAAACTTTATGTATTGCTATTTTTCCTCTTGAGCCTTTAAATGTAATAGTATGATTACCTTTTTCAAATACAAATTTGAACGGAGTCTGTACATACCCCGACGAGTCGCTCATATATTGGGTTTTCCACAACTGCTTTTCATATACATTCGGTTTGATATCATTTCCCGAAGTGTTTTCGGAGGAACTTGATTCTTGAATAAATGTTCTCGGTAATGATATTATTTTTGCCTCGGAAAACGGTGTTGCACCGTCAATCAGCAGTTCAAATTCCAAATTCCCCCCGGATTGTTCGGCTGCCATGTATTCAACCGAAATAGCATATGTGCATTTTTCATCCGTACTGAAATTCCAGCTTATAAAGCCGTCATCGGGAAGTATTGCACCATTGACACCCGATTGCAGTAAATCATCGGAAACTTCAACATTCGAGCCTTTTGAACTTATCTTATCTGTGTCTAATATTATTTCATTGCCATACGGTATATTGTCTGAATCTGAGATATAGCTATCATATCCCAATGAGGATTCGGAAGAGACAGCTGCACCCTCATAATCTTCAGTATTATTTAACTTATCATTTTTGGCGTATACCGTTAAAACGGTCAACATAATGGCAAAAGCCGTTGTTAAAGCCAAAAGCTGTTTAAACTGTCTCATCCGAGTTCCTCCGTTGTTTTATTGGTGAATTTTATTTTTTCTTTTCTGCAAAATTATGAATACAGTCAGTCCGGCAGAAAACAGCACTAATACCCCTATACTCGACAGTATAAGTAAGAGCCATGGTGTTTTATAAGAAGTACGGGTGGTATTCAATTTTTTAACATTGTTACCCGCATTTGCCGTGTTCGCATTTTCATCCGGCTGCAAAACAGTACTGCTGTCATCAGTCTTATTGTTATCAAAATCAAATGTCGGCAGCGGCGTTATCGCAGTTGAATTGTTTCCCATGTCGCCCTTGTCAATTTTGATGTTGGTATCATCTGCCGTTTTTACTTTCAGAGCATCATACGGCGACAGATCCAATTCAGAGATCATTATTTTCCGCAATGCATTATTGCCGCCTATGCGTTTCTGTATATCGTAATATATCGGGTGCGGCTCACCTATCACACCGGTTTCATTGCAATTTACCATTCCGAATATTGATTCTTTATTGGAAATATTAGATTCATCGAGCAACTCATAAATAATAATGTTGCTTATATAACTTTTTCCTGCAAGAACATCAAGGTTTGCGAGCAAACCGTCCCAATTGTGGGGATCCTCCCTGTTAATTGTACCGGATTGAATCTTTTCATAAGTTTCTATTGCTTCAAAGTTAGTTTCACATACTATTATTTCCTTATCCGGAAAATAGCTGTGAATTTCATCGGCAATCTGTGAGGTTTTTTCAGCATTTCCGGTATTGGGATGATAATACCAATCCCAACCCACAACATCAAAATCGATTCCCTGTTCCTGATAGTACCTTAATGCTCCGTAAAAATAATATCCGAAGTTGAAACATATTTTAGCGTCCGTATCTGCATCTCGAATAGCTTTTGAAGCAGTTGCAAAAAACTTTTTGGCATCGCTCAAATTCGGAATGCTCGGATCTTCTTCGACCGGATCAATAAAATAATCGTCAGGGGCTCTTCCGTCTCTACCACTCGCTTGTATAAGCGGAGCTTCGGTTTCGTTACCCAATTGGAAATAATCTATTTTTCCGCGGCCGTTCTTTCCGTTATACCTCTCGGCAAGCATTTTGGCGACTTCATATACTGTATTGAGCTCATCGGGATCAGTTGTTGTTTCCGCGTGATATACCGCCATAAGCTTTATTCCATATGCCTTTGCAAGGGTAACAAACTTATCCATCCAGTCAAGATCTTCTTCCATAACATTAAAGCGTATAATCTTGCTTCCGAACCGGGCTGCCAACGCAAACTGTTCCTCAAGCGTTTCCTTACGATAACAAACCACTCCCGGGCTATGGATATTTATACCCCAATTAATGGATGACGGGTATTCGGATACACTGTCGCCGTTTGTTACATGCTTGCAGGAGTATCCTTCAATTGCACTAACGGGAAATACTATTGAAACTATCGCAATTATCAACACTAAAGCTGCCGATATAAATCTTCGTGAATATTTCATAAATAACCCTTTCATACTCTTAATGCAATTATTTTGCAAGCTTGTTTATATCGTTAAGAGCAGCCGTTACAGCATTTTTGCCTGACTCGATTGCTGCAGCCATCGGAGTCTTTAACGAATCGTTAAGATAATTCCATACAACACGATAGGTACCGGTGAGTATATCTTCTGAATACCAACCGTATGCAGCCGAAGGATCGGTTTTGAGTTGTTCACTTGCCATTTTAAGGAATTTGAGCGACTCTGTATCTCTGAGATAACGATTTCCGTACTCGCTTTGATTTGCCTTAATAACATCGCCGAATAAATATTCATATGCCTGAATGAATGCCCCCGCGTTTGCCTGATCTTTAGCCGAAAGCCCTGCAGGAACCATAAGTACACGGCAGTTAAGATCAAGTGCTGTTGTATAATCCTTGGAGCCTGATACCTTCGGTGAGGGAACAAGACCGTAATCATCCTTCATATTGACAATTGACGGTATGTTTGTTATAGGAGCCCACATAAACAATGCTTTGCCGGAAGCAAAAAACGCAACTCTTGAACGCCACTCATCATTAAGATAGCGTGAACCGTTTCTCGCAATTTCCCCTATCGATGTAACTGTATTTACAATAAGAGGATCGTTCATGTTATAGGTAAGTTTACCGTTAGAATCTATCTTTATCATTGATGTTCCGACATTGGCGAACAGCGCAGCAGATATGCCTGTTTCATGGTCAATCATAACCTGTCCGTACTGATCCGCGTCAGACATTCCCGGTTTTCCGTCAAGATCCTTTACCGCCGCCTTGGAAAGCTTGTTATATTCATCAATAGTCCAATTTCCTGCATCTACAAGCTTATAGATGTAATCCTCGGCATATCCCATTTCCTTTAAAATGCGCTTATTAAACGCAACCATATATACACGGTCATAGCCCTCCGTGCAAACAGCATATGTTCCGTTTCCGAAACGCATTGCATCGGCAACGCCAAAGCGTCTCATATAATCTTTAGACAAATCCATTGAGGATACCTTTGATAAATCGGTCACCAAACCGGACGCAATATAATATCCGCTCGTATAAAGTGTCGGGTCAATTATTTGACAAAGCGCTTTACCGGCAGCAGCACTCGTTGTAACCGATCCTTTCAGCTTCTCTGGTGTAGTGTCCTTTACATCAAGTTTGCAATTAAGCTTACTTTGCAGTTTTTTCAGATTATCAGCCGCAACCTTGTTTGTTTTTGATTCCGATGCTTTAGGACTAAAGTTTCCGCCTGTAGAATAAATCGTTATCGTTGCACCTTTGAGATTAGCAGAAAGAGGGTCGGTAATGTTTTGATTTCCCTTACTTTCGCCCTGCCCGGAAGTGCCGCTGTTGCTGCTACTGTCTGTTCTTGCTGAGTTGTTCGTTTTTGAGCCCTTACTGTCACCGTCCTCATACCATGAAAGTACGGAATTTTCTTCCACGGTATCACGGCAGCCACACACGGCAAAAACCATGATCATTGCCAACAAAAATGCGAATGTCTTTTTCATAATAATGTCCTCCGTTTGTTTTAAATTTTAAGCGGCGCTTTATACACCGCAAGATTTACAAAATCAAAAGGCTTTTGCTTTAATCGGTTTAAAATCAAATGTATTATTGCTTTTATAGCCGAGTTTATTATCGGTTGTTTCGAGGTTTGCCATCATCTGAGCTTTAACAGCAAGCTCTCCGACCTTTAATGCGTGTTCTTGTGACATAGCGGTTTCGGTACGGTTTATGCAATCGTTTATCAGTGCATTGAAAAACGGAAATCCGATTTTACCCGCGACATTTACATAGTATTCGTGATTATCTATCACCACATAAATGTTACCCGCCGACTTTGAATGTGATATATCGTAATTTTTTCTTAATTCAAGATAGCCCTTACTGCCGCAAATAAATGTACGGGCATCACCCCATGTCGGCATGGCCGGGGAATTCCAGTCAATTCTGAAATATCCTGTAACGCGATTTTCGCACACAAGTGAAACGCAACCGAAATCCTCAAAGTCCGTAAACTGATTATGGAAATAGTTTTCAACTCTTGCAAAATCTATTTCCGCGTTATCAGAACCGGAATAATAAAGAAGTTGTTCTATTTGGTGCGAAGCAAGGTCAACAAGTATTCCGCCGGTAAGTTTTTTTGAAAAAAACCATTTAGGCCGACTTTGCGGGTTAAGAACATGCGGTGCTAAACCGTCTATGTGAGAAATATCGCCTATCACCCCGCGCTTTATCAGTATATCAGCGAAAATTGATGACTCATCATGCACCCGCTCACCATAGTACACAAAATACTTTCTTCGTGTTTCAAAACAAGCGTTTTTTATGCTCTGCAGTTGTTCAAGGGATACGAAAGGTGCTTTATCACTGAAAAAATCCTTGCCTGCCCGCATTGCCCTTATTCCAAGCGGAGCCCTGAGAGCCGGGATATCTGCCGAGGCTATAAGTTTTATATCCTTGTTCTCGAGAATTTCTTCTTCACTTTTGCAAATCTTAACCTCGGGGAAATCTTTGACAAAGTCCTCGGTCAGTAACGGATTGGCGTCATATACAAATTTAAGGACCGCACCGGCCTCCACAAGTCCCCGACACATTGCTTTTATATGACAATGTGCCAGTCCAACCGCTGCAAAAGCGAACTCATCTTTAAGAGCTGAGTGCCTCTGAAACTCAGGTATCTCCAACATTTTTTCAATCTGCATTATTCGATACCTGCCTGTAAATTTTTCCGTTCCTTATGCTTTTATTTTCGTTATAGCATAAAAGCATTTCTTCATATAAGCCATTAACATAAATAAAATTATCCCTCTCGGAGATCAGAGAGTCCGGAATCTGCATTATCGGGAATTTCTGAACCTTTTCTATGCATCTTGTTTGTGCCGATGCGGCCGTAACACCGCACAATGCATCTTTCTTTTCTGTTTTTGTATTTTCAATGGCTATATAAATCTTTTCGTTAACATCTGAAAACGGATTGCCGTATCTGACAGTTGTTCCGTCATTCATAAAAGCAGTTATTTCTTTATATTCGTCACCGTATATCACCTTTCCGTTTTCAAAAACATACTCAAATTTCGGATCTTGTAAGGATTCAGTAGTGTGTGATCCTAAAAATGTACACTTGCAACCGCAGTCGGTTTCAAATTTAATTTCCGCCGTATCAAAATTTTCTATTTTGTTTGCCCTGAACAGAGTTGCCTCAACGCAGTTTGCTTCAGCGCTTTTATCGGTTTCAGTACCTAATAAATAAAGCATATTATGCAGATAATGCGCAGCCGCATTATTAGCTATACTGTCAAACATCGGCGTTCCGTCCGAAGCATTAAGTTTGCCCGCCCAGCCTGCTCCGCGGGTGAAGTAATCTCGCGGTCGCGGCCAAAGAACAATGGTTTTCATAGATAACGCCTTGCCGAATTTGCCCCTAATTATATCCGATTTCAACAATTGAATGGCAGCAGAATAACTCCATTGATAACCTATCATTACAAAACGCCCCGCAGCTTACACGGGTGCTCATAAGAAAGTAATTGAAGAAATTACGATTGTGGCATCTGTCAGGCGGGATTGGCAACAGAATAACGGGTATCTGGTGAAAGCTGGATACCCGTTATTTTTTGCCGCCACGAAAAGCAATAGATTTATTCACAGCTTTCAGGTATAATTGCCTTAAATCAATCCTATCCCATCCATTCCGAGATTTTTTCAAAAAATCTCAAAAAAGTTTGGAAGCATTGGAACAATTCAGCCCGTCTCATGCCATATATAGTAGAGGGCTGAATACAGAAGCGATTGGAGGTGACGTTGATGGACAAGCAGACAGGCCCAAAAGGTTTTCTTGTGGTGCTGCCCGGTGAGATCATCGAGATACCGCAGGACAGCGACAAATCATGGCTGACGCTGTTTTACAGCCTGCCGCGAGAGCTTGCGGAAAAGTGGAAACCAGCCTGCGAGCTGCCGCGCTGTCCCTATGAGGTCTTGCGGACGGACAGGTATGACCACATTGTATGCGATGATATGTTCAAGCTGCTTGTGTGGGACTGCTATGCATGGAGCGCATGGCAGTTTTTCCAAGTCAAAGACCGCAAGGGCAACTACCGCGACATTCCCGGCAACTGGAATCAGTATGCAGGATATTTCCCCTTGTGGCGGTTGTCGTACAGCATCATCCCCTACATCCGCATGAAGTTCGAACAGAACGGGCTTGGCTTCCAGAACCTCTACAGCATCCCGCAGGGCGTAGAAGTGCCGTGGCTGACCTATCAGCAGTTCAGCAACCTGATCGGCAATGTCACAGATATGGTGATTGCGGAGCAGAACTGGCAGCCGATGATCGACGCAATCTGGGAAAATCGCACCGTGGAGGACTACGAAAGCACCGGCAGCACCGTCAAGACGGATTTCATGCGGAAGTGGCATCATAACCGCTCCGGCAAATCAATTTCTCTGGACGAGATGATGGAGAACGAGGACGGCGATATTTTTGAGGTTGCCGATCCTCGCGGCGAGTTTGAGCAGAAGGTTATCTCCGAAATGCAGATTGCTGCCTTTGCCGAGCAGAGCATTACCGAGAAAGACCGGGAGATATTGAAGCTGCGCATGGAGGGCTACACCGAACAGGAGATTGCGGACAAGGTTGGCTATAAAACCGCCAGCGCAGTCCATAAGCGGATTGCCAAAATTGCTGGTGCCTATGAGGACTATGTGACAGCGGAGTACCAGAAGTTTTTGGACAAGTAAACAGACGCAGAAGCGGCAGCAGCTACCGAGATGGTGACTGCTGCTTTTTCATGCGGGAAAGGAGATTTTATGAGCAGAGAACCGTTTGAAGCCATGCCCGATGTGATGGACGCAAAACAGCTTGCCGAAGCGTTGCAGATTTCCAAAGCGGGGGCATACAACCTTTTGAGCAGCCCGGACTTCCCGACCTTGCGGATCGGAGGGCGCAAATTGGTGATGAAAAATGAGCTGATGGAGTGGCTGAAAAGCCGCACAAACAAAACATCGTGAAAATGCAGTCAAGAGCTGGAAAAGTGGCAAATCAGTCGGTAGGACAAAGTGAAAGTACCCCGCATCGTTTGGGGCGTTTCCATCAAAAAATCGCAGCACTTTTCCAATTCAAGAGCTGGGAAAAATCTATGAAAAACAGGAGGTTTTATGAGAACAGGGCTTACCAAGAAGCAAAAGACAACCGTGATTTACTTTGACGAGCATAGCCGCATCATTGAGGTGCAAACTCACAATACCGATCTCAAAAAGCGGCTGACAGCATTTGCGGCAAAGCACCCGCAATGCTGCCGTCAGACCGACGATGATGAGCAAGGAGGGCTGACCTTTGATATTGAAAAAGGACGGTTGAGCTTTCGGCTGACCGCCCCATATAGTGAGGAACGCCGCAGGGTGGCAAGCGAAGCGGCGAAGAAAAACAGCGTAAACGGCATGGGTAGAAGCATTCACAAAAACCTGCTATAATTTTTTTGAGGAAATTTTGAAAATCGTGAAACCAAACCCGATTTTTGTCGGGTTATATGGTGAAAGCATCTGACAGCAGATGAGAAAGGAGGTTCGCCTATGCAGGACGAGATGATTGTTGCCTTATACTGGAAAAGAGACGAGAAAGCCATCAGCGAAACGGAGCGGAAATACGGGCGGTATCTTTCAAAGATCGCCTACAATATCCTCTCCAACTGGGAGGACAGCAAGGAGACCGTCAACGACACCTACTTAAAGGCGTGGAACTCCATGCCGACGCACAAGCCCGGTGTTCTCTCCACCTATTTAGGAAAAATCACACGGCAACTATCCATTGATGCGTTCCGCACACGCAACAGGGATAAACGGAAGCACTCGG
>OLSX01000868.1_pt1 | contig 29984 bp, 22 predicted proteins | sample 1673141 | NCBI WGS metagenome assembly OLSX01 (sample SAMEA3136759, study PRJEB25190) | human gut metagenome | biome: human gut; feature: human-associated habitat; material: faeces | place: Austria | collected 2013
AGCCTGCCATCGGGCAGGCGCGACTGCGTGTGGCGGTGGATATCCGAGAGCTCGCTCTCGAGATATTTCCCGCCACGCACGGGCGCAAAGGGCGAAGCCCTGAAAAGTAACAAAACTTTTTGTATCATCCTCTTGTCCTTAAATACTTTTGGTAAACCATCTGCTACCATGATTATCGCCGTTTTTTTTCTTTATTTCAATATTTTTTACCGTTTTCCTTTTGGTTATTGTATATTTTTTGTAATTTTGGAGCGTTAATTGGTGAAGCTGCATATCTTCATACCACTTTGGTGGTTGTTACGAGGGCGGCGGAGACCAATGCGATCTTTGCCCCATGCTCACGCCGAGCCTTGCATAGCAGGGAGGGGTGGTGGGAAACGGGGCACGACATATATTAAGGCGTTTACTTGACGCTTTGTTCTTGACGAACTGGAATCTCGCAAATTCCCCACATTAAAGTCTTGAGCTTAGCCAACGGTAGATGTCCATGGGTGTGATTATGTTGCAACCCCATTATGGCTCTATACCTTATTATATATAGGTATTGGGGCTGTCTTGGCTATTGTGGCTTTTCATATCGGCGTGGGCTCTGGCGTTGTCTGTTCAACTTTAATAGGCAATGCGAGAGCCTCAGTTCGTGGGACAGACGACAAGCGGTGTTCCCACGCTTGAACCAGTATGTATTTTGTAAGTGTCTGTAAATCAAAAGAAACTTTACGGCATCAAGCGTAAATGATACCATAAAGTTCCCATTGTCTGCGAGAAATCAATCTTGCATAGTTTTTGGTAAAACACAAATAGTTTAATACAAATCAGTAGTTAAGATTTGTTAGCTATTTCTTGCAGCTTTAGCAGAATCATTTTACCTGTTTCCTTCCCATACTACCATTACACTTCATATTCACTCATCCTCATTGATGTAATACGTCCCTCATTAACCTTAATGGTAACTAACAAAGATTGATTATAGGCACTTTGATGCAAAAGTAGTGCAAAATCATTTGTACCATCCATTCGTCCAATCTGGACACCAATTGGATTGGAACTATCTTTCAATCTTTCGAACTTGCCACGTAAATAGTTCATATATTCACGTCTGCTTGACATTTCATAGAAAACAGCATCAGACGTATAATGAAAATCTTTGTCAAGGTATGGTTCAATAATATCACCATCAAGGTTTTGCCAACATAAAGCGATCTTTTCTATGAGTTGTTTTTGAGATAGAACTTGCGGTAATGGATTGTTTTTATCCCTTAGCAATGAGATTGTCTCAAACTTTGCTGCATACGAAGCCCCACAGATAATCTTTTGGCCATTTGTATCAAAACACCACAAATCACCTACAACCAATACTGGCAGGATTCCACGTTTTTCCACGGATTTTCCAAGAAATTTCATATCAATTAGAGATATGTCATCCCTGCAGGGCATAACGTAAAACCATGTGTCATGAGAGTCACCATCCATTCTATAAATCAGATCTGGTTGTTGTTTAAGCGAAGAGAACATCCCTTGAAAGATACCTGTCTTTCCTTCACTACGATATTTCCAAGAATCATCTATCTTTTTTATGTTGGAGCCGCAATGAAGAAAACTCTCATATAGAGTCTCAACTAGGAAGCGATGTACGCCCTCCATTGTCATTATATCGCCTCTATTCTCACTCCCCGTGCAGCGGTGAGTATAGACATACGGTTCACCGTTTGAAATCAGTCTCATCATATCTTTACTAATCAAAATAGCTTGAATTAAATCCAATATTTTGCATGAAAGTAGCTAGGGCAAGGAGTCTTCTACTATCCCCACTTGCTGCATCTACCATATAAGTACGGAACTCATCCTTCTCGCGATTACTCAACTGTTTAGCGATCTCCATTGCCTCCTCTTGATTCATTGCTATTATATCTTGAAGAATAGGAAGAATTTCTTCTTGTGAATCAACATAGAAAAAATCCACAAACAAAGCGAATACATCAGACTCATTGGTTTTGATTCTTCCACCGTACGAAATACCCAATATACTCAGTCCAACATGAGCAAGAGCCTTCTTTTGATAAAAACTTAAAGTGTCTAACAACTTTTATTCAATTAATGATTTTACAATAAAACGAGAACTCCAGATAGTATAATCAATGCAAGCAAGATTCCAGCACATCCGCTTTTCTTTGATTGATTCATCGTTCCTTTTAATGCTTTGAAGTCCATCTTCTCTATCGGACTGCCAACTCTAATTCCATCGTCATACTCTTTAACGACACGTTTAAACTCTTCCCAATCAGATATTCTAGGAGCTTTTGCATAATAACTGTTTACACCAAACATTTTTGCATAAGAAGCTGAGTCGGAATCAATACCTGGATCATGGTTAGGTTCCCACCATACAGCAAAACCTTTCTGCACATCTACATACATCATTGCCAAAGGCAAATGGAATTGGTGACCACATGATGGACATTTCGCAATATTAATTCTGTCTTCCATTACCATACTGCGGTTTGCCTCATTCTCTCCCCATATAGTCCTAAAGAAATCACCCGTGTACTGATGAGAGCACTTAGGACATTCTATAGCGATTTTAACCAGTTTACTCATAATAGATCTACTAATTATATACGAAACTTATACTACTGAACAAATCCGATTCGGCGACGCTCTGGCTCGACACCAGAAGACTCCATCTTCTTTCTCATCTGTTCATAAGATTGCAAATCACTTGAACTGACTGATGGATTATTCTCTTTGATAACCTCTTCGAGAAGAGACTGAGTAATATCCACATCATCCTCAAAAGCTCTTGTCGCAGCATCGTTGACTATATATGCTATATCAGAAGCCACGAAGTTTTCTGTCATCTCTGCAAGACGAGCATAGTCAATATCATCTGATGCTGGTCGATCTTTCATGTGGATTTTAAAGATTCCCTGTCTGGCTTCTTTATCTGGAACAGGAATAAAGATAACTTTATCCATACGTCCTTTACGAAGAATTGCCGGGTCTATCAAATCTGGACGATTTGAACTGGCAATCACAAATATACGGTCTTTGCCACAATTGTTCATTTGTGAAAGGAATTCATTTACCTCTCCTGATTCACTTGAATTATTGATTTTACTACGATTTGGAACTAAGGCCTCAAATTCGTCAAAATTCAGAATCGTGGGCGCATTTTTCCTTGCTTCATCGAATAAAGCACCTATCTTTTCCTGTGATCCATGTACATATATGCTTGCAAGGTCGGATGACTTGACAAATACATAATTGTAGCCTGCTTCTTCAGCAAATTTCTCAGCAATGAAAGATTTTCCGCATCCTGGAGGACCATAAAGTAGCATTCCATTAGGAATTTGTATCTTGAAGCGTTCCGCTTTCTGTGGGTTTTTCAAGATGTTTATAATCTTCTTCTGCATGATAGATTTTATCTCATTCATACCAGCAACATCAGCAAAACCATTACCACGCTTTGGCTGAATCTTGCTTTTTTCTTCTGTCTGATTTACACGAGTCATAGAAATAGGCGGAGCATCAATTTCTATCTTACGTTCTATTGCATCCAAGAACTCCTTGGCAGAAGCAAAACGTTGGTTTGGATCTGGAGCTAATGCCTTGACCATAACTTTCAATAAATCATTATCAATCTCCATTATTTGTATATTTGGTAAAGATAAAGGCCCATTTCGTTTTTCCACAATAGCCTGAACCTGTTCTTGCAAGGTTAATCCTGCAAGATTTGCTTCCCAAGGCATAATTCCGAAAATAAGCTTGTAAAGTACAACTCCTGCAGAGAACAAATCAGAACGAACACTACCATCGCCAAAGAAGCGTTCTGAGGCTACATAATATAAATTCTGACCATGCCAAGATTTTGTATCAGGCTTTAAATCGGCATATCTTGCTGCACCAAAATCTATGAGCTTAAGGTTATTTAGATTACCCACAGTATCAAGCATTATGTTCTCAACGGTTATTTCATTATGAATCACCGGACGTTCAAGAGTGTGGATAAAGTTGATGGCAGAGAGGAGTGCAGACATAACCTGTCGGATCTCCATCGGGCTAAGGGTTCCACCTCTATACAATCTGTCATTAAGATTCTCTCCCTTGACATACTCGGTGACAACATACAACAATTGATGACCGTCCCTTTCAAGCTTTCCTGAGTCAACAAATGAACATAAATTCATGTGATTTAGACTACTGGCTAACTCAACCTCGATAACTTGCCCATCCTTGTCATACTGATACACTTCAAGTTCCTCCATGAAAATCAATTTCAGAAACTTTACTTTTCCATTTTCATCCTTAACACGATATGTCTGAGCATAGCTGCCTTCCTTATGCGGGAAGACAACTACATACTTTCCGATGTTGTCGTTTTTCTTGAATAGGAACATAATAACGATTTCTAATTTTTTACAATAATAACTTCAGCAGGACGAATCAAATGTCCCTGTCTTGTATAGCCTTGCTTTTCTATAGATACTATATCACCAGTCTCTCTACCAGGATCCGGTTCAGTATCTGCTACTTCACATAGTTCCTCAATGGATTTATTATTCTCGAATTCAATTTTCTGCACATTAAATTTCTCCAAAACTCCCAATGCTTTTTTCTTTGCATTAAGAAGTCTATTGATAGCTTTCTTTGTAGTCTCATCCTTGTCCAATTCACGCTCTTTAATAGTTTGTTCTGCTCTTTCGAACGTGTCCAGAACAGTCAAAAACTCACAGAAAATCTCGTCAATTCTCATATTTTGACTTTTTTCAAACTCTTCAAGTTGATTTCTTAATGTAAGATTCTCTCTTGATAGTTCAGAAACTTTATTAGCTATTTCACTTCTTACACTCATAGGATTCTATTTTAACGAGTTATACTTATTCAAATCCAACGCTTCTAAATTAACCTCTTCACTTTTAACAGAAGACGCTAACGGAATTACTTTCTCTTCATCCAAAATCGGGAAAGTAAAGTCTGCGGCCAATCGCTGGGCTGGCTTTCTGAGGGTCGCCTGTGCTTCGGTTATCTCTTTCATCGTATATTTTTTCGACTTCAGAGCTTTAATTTGCGATTTAACAATGTCTGAGTTACTAGCATCTTGCTTTAACCCTAATACTTTATATGGATTCTTCATACTTACACTTTTATTACGTTAGAATGGAAGATCAAGATCATCAAAAAGACCAAGACCAGCAAGTCCGTTAAGTCTACTAGAACTAGAGCTGCGTACATCGCCTAGTTTTTTATAATAATCCAGTCCGGCTTTAAGTGCCCAACCTTTATCATTAAGAGATCTTCCTGGAACGCTTCGTCCCATTAGAAGCATACGGTTATTTATATCGAGTTGGTTCCAAATATTGGAATATGACTGAGCCAATTTACCCTTGTGTCTATTAAATGCAGCACTCTTATTATTGTTAAGTGAATCAAGTATTGACTTTACAGAAGAGGCTCCCCATTTATCAGCAATTACATACTCCATGATACACATATCGCACAAAGTAACCAAATTCTGACAAATACGGTCATTATTTGGATTCTTCTTATAAAGTTCATAAACCTCTTTTAAAGCTTTGTCTTTCGACATAGAGCCACTATTAACCTTGTCGACGATAACAGAAAGAGTAGCTTGAACACGAGCATCTTCAACTGCAGACTTAAAGGCATTGCCTGTATTTCTTACTGCATTATCAACAGCAGTTCTATCAGCACTACTGTTATTTTGTTCAGCCTGAACTGCCAATGCCGCTAACATACCTTCCAAGTTCTGTTTTACCTGAATGCTTGACGGAGCAATTGTGTAAACACGAACCATATACCCAACACCATCTCGTAATTGCATCCTGTCATCGTTCAAGCGTTGAACGATTTCGCCATTAGCATAATTAGAAAAAGCCAAGGACAATGGAGCTTCATTGAACGACTTACAGATAATCTCGTACACATCAATGAATTTCTTATAATCCATTTTTGACTTAATATCTTCATTCATGCGACTTGAAGCAAAAGACTTTAGTGAGGCATACAACTTGGAGTAATTCTTAATCTGAGGCAAAGAAGAAAAAGCAGAACGGATAGTCGTAACACTCCCAGACATAGCAGACTTGCATTTTTCAACTTTCTGTTGAGCATCACTATAAGAAGAATAATCATTACCCGAAAATCCGTATCTCACACCAAGGTCTAATGCGTTTTCTTCATTATCATAACCTTGTGCTATATCATAATCCAAAGCCTCCTTTATGGATTTTCTGACAGTTGACAACTGATTTGCCAAATATGGTGATGCCGTAATACAATCCTGATCCAAGTTAAGTTCCATCAAATCATCCAAAGCTTCCTTTTCATCAGTGAAGAACTGCTCATATTTAGGATAATTGTCACGAATGAAAGTTTCCATTCTAGAAGACAATGAAACTTGAACATCCTTAATGGCAATATTGTGATTATCTACCGGATCATCAAAATTAATATTATCTGGCAGATTGTCATAATCATAATCACTAGTTTGACCTAAACTGCCTTGAAGAGTAAATGTAAAATCATCATCCCAAGAAGTATAATCCAAACTCTTCACAAACAACCTGTCGGTATAAACAGCAGACAGCCAGATTGATATAGCATATTTCAGGATTTTCTCCTTAGCTTTGCCCGCCTCAACTACACCTAATGCCGCAATGGCAACATTACGGAACTGGTTGTCATTCTCAATATATGCAGGGTACATTGCTATGAGCTTGTCGAAAGCCTTGTCATACTGTTCCTCATTAAACATTCCCCTTAATATATATGACTCCAATTTGCTCTTGTAAGAGTTGAATTTTGAAGATGTATCAGTCAACTTACTAGATATTTTAGCCTTATATTGGTCAATCTCTTGTAAGAAAGAGGTTGCCTCTGCGACCGTCATTGTCCCTTCAATAACAGACTTTATCTTCTTATTGAACTCTAAAAGATACTTCTCGGACTCCTTTATGTAAATATTTTCACATAAAGTCAAGAGAGACGTTTCATTAGGAAGATACTTCTTCAACAGTTTTTCTGCATCAGCAGGCCGAGTAGACTGTAACAAATAACAAGCATAGCGGTAAGCCAAATCATCCTTAAGCGATTCATGCGATTTCAAATCCAACGCATTGACTATACGCTGCTCCTTTGACAAGTCAATAGAACCCGATTTGACATTACAAATTAGAGAACGCAATTCCGCACGTCCTTTATAAGAAGAAAGATTCTCTGATTTAACTGCTTCATAGAATGCAATCGCCTTTTCGTATTCAATATCAGACTCCAGTTCGGTTGCACAAGACCATTCTAACTTAACAATATCTTTCGTCAAAATGTCAACTTTTTCTTTCGCATAATCCGAATTACACTGGGCGTTTAATAAGGTTCTTACTTTAATAAAGCTGTCAATTGCCTTTTCCTTTGGCTGTGCCTTTGCTTTATTGTACAGCAAATCTATATAGCTGTTCCACAGTGCATAATATGAAGAATCCTTAATGTCTTTTGTATTCTCTACACTTTCTGAAATTTGAGAAATAGTATCTTCCTCAAACTTTATTTTTTGCCCCAGGGAACTTACTTTAGAAAAGTCGCGGTTACGCAATTCTATGAAAAGTGGCAGCCAATACGTCTGATAACCTTTTATTCTATCTAAGATTTCATACGCTTCTTGTTCTTTGCCACCATCATAAGCATTTCTGGAAAGGAGGACAAGTTCCTTTAAAGCATCTTCTTTTGATGACTTGAAAGACGAATTGACCTTACCATCTTCACATAGACCTAAAACGAGATAATAGCACTCTTTTTTCTCCGAAGTTTCGGATGAATATTTACCTTTATTACAATAAACTTCTGCAAGTAGTGTTTCTGCTTCATTATCAACACCCACCAGTGATTTTGCTTCTTTCTCAGAAAGCTCAAAATCCTGTTCTTTTATCAACTGCCGAATTATCTGTTTTTTCCTCTCTAACAACTGTTTATCAGATAAAACAGATATTGAATGATTGATAATGGATAGTGCATCAGGCGATTTCTTATTCTTAGATTCATTCAGTGAAACCGTTACATAATAACTATTCACGTTGCATTTTTTTTGAATCAAATACTCAGAAGCCGTATATGCATAAGCATTGTCATTCAAAGAATCCAGTGACTTGCAGAATGCCGTCCTTAATTCTTTTGTATGCAAAAACTTCTTATGCTTATCCGAAACAAACTTGACAACTTCTTTCGCAATATCCGAAGATGGTGAAATCAAAGTGGCAAAAAAGGTCTTACTTTCTTTGACATCCCAGTATTTTTCCAAGAAAGACGTACTCCTATGTCTTTTTATCTTAGATATAGCAGTATCAAAGAAAAGTTTTTCAAACGACGATATACTAATAAATGGAGACAGTACATCTACAATGGTATCTTCATCTGTATTATCTTGAATAAGCTGTTTCAGCTCACTTTCATTAATCTTTGACTGATTACCATTTGAAACAAGGTTTTCAGCTTGATTGATATAGATAATGTCAAATGTCTTCTCAGAAATAAACAAACGGCAAATATTGATTGCAGACTCAGGATCAGCCTTTTCTGCAATCTTTGCTATTCGCATTTTTAAAGAATCAATCTGAGCGTCAGTAAGCTTCAAGTCTTTAGCCTTTTTAAGCAACTGCTTTACTTCTGTAGCATTTGCTCTGGCACTTAATTCTTCAAGTACATGAACACACCTGGTATTGTTAAACTGATTGTCTGATGAGAAATATTCAGATGCAAAAGAATCAAATAAAACAGAAGTCTTATAATCTGATTTCTTTGCAGAGGAAGCCGACAATGAAACCAGTTCATTAGCAGCATCTTTGCACAACGACGAATCTGAACAGAACTCAGATAATCTCTTTGGATTCTTTACATCATCGTCCTTCTTTAAAACGACATTTACGACACCATCAATCGCAAGCTTTTTAAAGTCTTTATCCAAAGACAAGAAAGGTATCAATAGCTTTATGATGCGAGAATATCGATTCTTAGACTTCAACAAATCAACAAATGCCCTTATATCTGATGTACGGCTCTGCTCATACTGATTCAATTCTTGATTTGTTTCATTGATTAGCAGGTCATAAGAAGAAGTTTGCTGAGATTTAGAAAAAGCCAGATAAGCATGGTATCTATGACGTTTCTCATCATAAGCACGATTATTTTTCCGATATGTCTGAATTGCATCAATCAACAAAACCGCATCATGATAGCTTTGACTCCTAAATCTATCATTAGCGAATGATTCTATGTTATTCAAGTGAGTAGTCAGACACCTCTCATAGTCTTGCCTATTCTGCTCATTTGAGTAACCTTGTAAAGCGACAATGTCTTTAAGGGCCTTCAACTTTCCTTCCACGCCTTGTGAATGTGAAACAAACATGTCGGCCAGATGGACTATTGCAAGATCCTGATTGCCTAAAAGAGACCGGTATATTTCTTCGGCCTGGTCTAAGCTATTTTCTGATACCAGACGGTCTGCCTTATCCAAGCGACTATCATAGTATTTGCCTTTTATCCAGCTTATTAATCCCATTTTATTTTATTATCAAAGTATCACCAACATTTAATGGAGTTTCAATAGTTCTGTTATTTTGCTTGGCAATTTCATCTGCACGGGTTCCCGTTCCATAGAACTTTTTACTTACAGACCAATATGAATCACCTCGCAGCACAACATACTTATAGTTAGAACTTGGTTGCTCACTTACAGTCTTACTCTGAGCCAACTGGGTATTTAAGACCTCAACAGAATCCTTTAATTGAGACAATTCTTCTGTTACGGACGACGGGACAGAGAGCTTTTGAGTGAAAAGCATTACGCCCAATCCCGCAGCCGCTATAATAGCGACTGCGGAGATAGGTTTCCATATATTTGTTTTATGTCCTTCTTCGGGAATCTGTTCAATCACACGATATATGCTTAAATCGCTTCCGCAACAAGGACACTTTACGTCTTCATTAAGAAAATCGGGAATACCAGTTTTCCCACACACAGGACATTTTGTATTTTCAGCCATAATATTATCCAACACCTATGCCCGTGGTAGCACCAGTAGCAGGCAGATTTATATTACCAATTAAATGTTCATTTGCAGAGAGAATATCTCTTGCTCGCTGTACATTTCCTTCATTGAGTGCAGCCATAAACTGATTGAATGCAACCAAAGCTTTATTAGCGCGTACTGGATCATCCTGGTCATGGCCGGCTATATTTAGCAAGAATCCATGAGTAAACAATCCATACTTCTCTGTCAGGTCATCCAACTTGTTTACAGCATCGTTTTTCTCCATTGGTGAAGAAGCGTTCTTGTAGCGGTCAAGTTCTCTACGCATTGCAGTTTTATCTTCGTCTTTGATAAAGCGACCAAAATTCTCTAATTGTATCTGGGCGATTATCAACTGTACGGGAATATCTTCATCCTTGGTTGTTGCAACTTGGCTTGCAGACTTCAAAGAATCCTCTATCTTCTGCCATTCACTACTCTCTGGAGAATAGTTGCAAGAAGATATAGTGTCAATAACCTTCTGCAACTTATCTACGAAATCAGCTTTCTTTGAATCACTGATATTCGGGTCGTTCATTACCCTGTCAAAAGCAGGAGCTACAGCTTCAAGGCAATGAGCGTCCAAAGCTCCTCTACTCAAAACAACATTTGTTGTCTTACCTGTTGCAGGAACCCTTACCCTAACATTCATGTTTTCATCTTCATTTAAGCTGAAAGTGAATTGCAGCTCACTGTGAACTGGAAGGTTTTCAGGGATAGTAAAGTAACCTGTGCCCAATTTATCCATCTGATCATTTTCGGCATCACTAAACAGTTTAACACCGACAATTTTTTGATTCTCTACCAATGTGTAGAATTTACGGTTTTCTTCACAAGGCAATGGAGTATTCTCGTCAATAATCTTCTCATACTGAATATTATCAGCATCATCTGATACTTGGATGAATGACTTATGCTTGGTAGTGTGACTTACTTGAACACCTCCTTCTTCAACTGAAACTTGTTGGATAGCCTCTAAAGACTGATGGCAATGAGGGCATTCTGAAGTACCAGCAGGAATAGCCTTACCACAATGTGGGCATTCAACTTCAGTACCAAGAGAATGCGATAAAATAGCAGCACCTTCTGCTATTGCAAGCATAGGTTTCTCAGAAGAGAGGATTTTATCCTTTCCATACTTATCACAAAGCATCTTCCTTACGAGAGGTATGCATGAAGAACCACCAACCAAAAGAATATTGTCAATAGTGTCTATTGGATAAGCCGTCTTCTCCAGAAGATCATCAATCAAATCCAGGGTGCGTTGAACAAGAGGACGAATCATGCTTTCGAATTTTTCGCGTGTCAACTTCACCTCAATATCAATAGGCGAACCATCCTCATCTTCTAATTGATCGAATATAGAGATTGTTGCGGATTCCGACTGACTGAGGGTTTTCTTTACACTCTCCACATTGTCTTTAAGCTCACCTTGGAAAGCATATTTTTTCCTTTCAGGAAGTTCTTCTATAAGCTTATGAATGTCTACATTGTTAGCTTTTCCAGCCTCAGAAAGAACATATTCAGATATTAAGCGGTCAATGTCATCACCGCCGAGCCAACGGTCACCACCTGTACCTGACTCTATAAAGTTGCCCCCTGAAGCAACCAAAATTGACAAGTCAAATGTACCACCTCCAAAGTCATAAACGAGGAAGATTTTATCTTCATCAGCAGCCATCTTATCAGCACCATATGAAATAGCTGCGGCAGTTGGCTCAGCCAGCAATCTTTGAACTTTCAAGCCAGCTAATTCAGCAGCTTTACGAGTGGCTGATTTTTGTTTTTCATTAAAATAAGCAGGAACAGTAATAACTGCATGGGTAACATCACCGCCAAGCTTCACGGAAGCATCATTCTTTAACTGGCGAAGAATCTCTGCACTGATTTGTTCAGGTGTGTACTCCTTACCATTCATAATGACAACAACAGACTCGTCTGTTCCTCCAGACATCTTTGAAATTCCATAAGGATACATGTCCTTATCAGCTTTCATCTTTTGTACCTGAGGGTCAGAAATTGAAGCTCCCATAAGACGCTTTGCAGACACTACAATATTAGGAGCATATCTTCTCCAATTCTTGTATGGTGCATTACCGACAGTAAAGCTTCCGCTTTTGTCAATGGCTACACATGAACGACATAGGTCCTCATTATTTGGGCCTGTTGCAATAACTCTCACAGTAGCATCCTTAAATGCTACAACGGAATTGGTGGTTCCGAGGTCAATACCAATTGATTTACCCATATTTATATGATATTTTTGTTATATTTATTCTACTTATGATTTGTAAAAGGATATTTTTTCATATGTAATCATATATATATCGTTTGATTGTTTGCAATATCTTTAAAATAAATCATTCAACTACAGTTTTTTATTTATCCTCTATTTCTAAAAATGCGCTTGGCACATACGCTGTACATACCGTTAACAATCCGTCAATTACAATGCCTACACGCTGCTGGCTTTGGTAGCGGGCTACTATGCCTGTCACGCCTGCGAACTTGCCTTCAGTTATCCGCACCTTTTGACCCGTCTTGAATTTCTCCACTTCTTCTGTCGAAGCAATTATATCATCAGAATCTGCAGCACAAATTATCTTTAGGCTGTTCATTTGGTTGTCTGGTACGACCAATGGTGCCTTGACAATCTTGTTGCCAACGTGAGTATGTCGATAATAAAAACGGAGGTAAGGGAGGTTTACGTTGTCGTAAACAAAATATTTAAGTTCATCTTCTGTACCATACGCAAAGAAAATGTTCGGAATGCGCGATTCTTCTATGGTGATACGCTTGCTGTCAACAAGTTTGACGCTTTTTAATGTAGGATAAAATGCTACTACATTTTTGCTCAGAAGATAGTTGTATGCATTCTTTTCTCTGCCGTATGTGGTACGGAGAGCGTACCAATGAGGAGTGTCTTTTGTGTCTTTATTAGTGTCTGCTGATGTTGTTGACAAGACATTATTGGTGGACACCCCTGTTTGTGAGTTCGTAGATTTGATAGGCTTTCGAACTTCGGGGAGGGCAGCCGGAGGCAAGTCCGGTGCTAGGAGCGGTCGACGTTCCGCCTTGGGTGCTTTTACATCTGACGTGGCGCAATATTTTTCCATATCGTGATTGTACCTTATCAAAGACTTGACTTGATACGCAGACACAAAAAGAAAGCGTGAGTCGTCCTGTTGTCCGTCCCACGTACCAAGGCTCTTGCATTGCCAAATCCAGTTGAACAGACAACGTTAGAGCCCACGCCGATATGAAAATCGCATCCGTAAAGAGACCTATACAGCATATTACATTGCACCCCAAAGGACACAATCTATGCTTACAAGGTCTCCACGGGATTGATATAATCACACCCGGGACATCTACCGTTGCTACGTTCAAGACTGGATTTTGAATTTGCAAGATTCGGTACGTCTTAAACACAGCGTCGAGTAAACGCCTTCAATATGTCAGAACTATCGTCCCACCCAAGCCCGCTTCGCACAGATATGTCTTTCGATTTTACCATGCTCCACATGGCGTGAGCTGTCTCATTATATCTTCTTCAGGAACTCGTCTTGGGCTGATATTCTGTTGAGACATGATAGTCCGAGTGCAAATATAAACGTTTTTTATTAGAATAAAGAATAAATCTTAAAAAATCTCATTGTTCACAGTGAAATTGGTTCAGAAATCTCCAAAGACAGATCAGCCTTGGTTACACTATAACATACACTGTAATGTTGTCAACGCTTTTGCGATTTCCTTTTAGTCGGTGCTCCCAATCCAATTTTCTGTGTTCCATCCCAGTTCGTCAGTTGGTCGGCGCAACCCCTTGAACCTCCAAGGGAAACGTATGTGCTGGCACTGCATGACATATGGTCAACAAATGCAAGGAAGCTTTGACAAAGGGGTTCGGTATAAACGACTCCCTTTGTGGCAAAGAGTTTTGTCCATGATGTGACACATTCTTTGCGGAAGTTACTGCAATCATCCCATGTCATACCTGCAAGGAATTTGTCTGTAGCTGCTTCCACCCTCTTTGCAGAATCAAGAGGCAAGTCGTGTTTGGAGGCAGTAGCCATGATGCCGTAATAGATAGCATTGGCTTCTTTCTCATTGAAATCTATTCGTTCCGTCTTTGAAAAACTTTTGAGGGCATCATGCCCTTCATTGATGAAGCGGTCAATGATGCTTTGGTATCTGTGTTGTTTTGCTTGCTCCTCTTGTTTAGCAGCTGCTTCCTCTTGTTTGCGTTTCTCCACACGCTCCAGAACCTCAATAATCTCTGGTTGCTGCTTCATCTCATTCCATTGAAGAACGATGTATCTGTACTTTGACATGAGGGCATTGTAATCCTTGCCTATATCCGTGAGTTCATCCCTTGCAGCTGATAGTTGTCTTCTGAGTCGACTAATCACTTCATCTTTTTCAGTAGCCACTCGTTTGACGGCATTCTCGTCAAGTTGCGAGATACGCTCTTTGACGTTTGCGTTTTCCTCTTTCAAGGCTTGGTTCTCCGCTTCAAGTGATTTGTTCTCCTTGATAAGGCGGTTGAGGTTCTGCATATAGTAGGTGTATGTCTTGTTCACCGATGTTCGTACACCCTCATTCTGCTTGTCACGTTCAGCGTTGATGGCATTGACAAGAGCCTTGATAGCGTCATTGATGTTTGTTGTCCGTTCCTCTCGCCAAGTCTTTTGCCCGATAAGTGCAGGAATAGGAATGGCAAGTTCTTTCTTAACGGCATCCATTGCCTCTTGAACTGGTGTCTTGATGTTGAGAAGAGGGAATGTAAGCTCTTGTTTGTCAATAGTGGCAAGCACAGCGTATTTCTCCACCTTGTCAAGAGCCGCTTTCGCCTGTCGCTCGGCTTCAAGAACGATTTTGTTCTTATGTCTTCGTCCTCGTTTCTCTTCCTCGGACAATTCATTGTAAGGGATGCCGCGTGCAAGACCATACTTGCAGCCAACCTCATTGTGATAGTCAGTATGTAGTTGCGAGAGATATTCCGACTTTGCTTTTCTCGTCTCTCCCCACACCTTGGCATAAGACACACGCTCAACAACGTCCTTTGAGGCAGTCTGCTTGGTGTAGTTGTTTCGCTCCTCTTTGGGTAATGCTCTCCATTCCTTAGTTGAAAGCACTATGTCGGGATTGTTCTTGTTGACATACTTGCTACCAATGCGTCCACGTTTCTTGACTTTCTCCACAGGAATAGTCTGCACATGGGCATGGATGCTTGTTTCGTCACAATGGACTGCGAAACTGATAATATTCTCCTCGCCCCATTTTCGACAGGCAAAGTCGTAGGTGTCCTTTGCCCATTTATAAATGCCTTGTTGCAATACGATGTGGCTATGATCTGCATCAGGATTGGCAGTGTCTATCCTTTGGTTGCCAAAAGCGAGGTTGTACAGCACGTCGTGGTCGCCACTGAATATCATGCCGACAGTGCAGTTCGGACTGTTCTTTGATACTTGGTCTGGATGCCTGGCATCCATGTATGGCTTGAATCCCAATTCATCAAGGCGCATCTGAATGCGCTCATGGAGTGGAATGGGATTGGAACCAAGAGGGACAATCTTTCCATCCTTGACTATCTCGAAGTTGAGATTCTTGCGAGAGAAGTTGTAATGATTGTTCTTCTCCTTGTCGGCATTCTTCAGACGATAAACATTCTCGTCCCAGCCTCTGCGCTCGGCTTCGTTGCCCACTTGGGCGGAGAATGATTTCTTGTCTTTGCCGACATGGATAGCGGCACGTGGTATGTTGCTTTGCATATTGTATTTCTGTCTTGTTGTACATTGTAAAAGGCGTAACTCGGTATAATGGCAGCAGGTCTCGGGCGAAGCCTGAGCATAATAGAAGGACTTTTTAAGTGAACAGCGTCAGCAGGTGAATCTAAAAGTCCCTATTATGTTCATGGACTTTTGCAAAAAGTCGGCTCCCTCACGAAAGACTGCCTCTATCCTTGACTATCCGCCATCTGTGCGTTTTCCGTCCGGTAGGTTAGATTACGATAGACCACCTTTGTCATCATCTCGTTGAGTCGGTCGGCAATTCGGTCACCATATCGCTGACGGATTTCCTTGGGCTCAAGGTTTGTGGTGAAGACCGTGAACAGTTGTGCGTCATACCGCATAGCCAAGAGTTCCTTGATGGGATAAATGAAATTGCCGTAGTCCTGCACTTCAGCAGGTTCAGTACCAATATCGTCTATACCTAATATATCAGCTTCCGCCAATTTGCAAAACTTATTATAGTCCGTCTTGCGGATTTGCACAATCTGCATGGCATTGACAATGGTAAAATTATAGTAGTTATCAGAACTATGTCCAGCATTAGGCGATAGGTTCGGTTTTAGGATTTCCAATCGTCTGACAAGGTTCTGCAATGCCTTGAGCATAGTGGTCTTGCCGTTGCCGCATCCGCCACATAGAACGATTCCGAACTTTGCAGTGTTTGCAGTCAGGCAATTGGCTACCTGTTTGAGTTGCTCTTCAACAAAACCATTATAGATAAACCTGCGATAGCGGAGCTGTACTTCCATGATATATGCTGCCAGAAGATATTCGTATGCCTGCTCCTCCAACATAGGCAGTCTAAAACGCCCCGTCATAGTCCGTCCCTTCCGCAGGAACTGGACAAGTCCTGCGATTTTCTTTTCGTTTGCTATTTCCATATACACCTCCGTTTTTACTGTCAAAAATCTCACACCTTCCCTTTATAAAAGAATCTTTGCTTTGGTGTTTGTCTTTATCTTTAATATGTGTCAAGTCCTGTGTCAAACCATGCGTCAAGTTATCCGTCAAGCCTACTGTCAAGTTATCTGTCCATTCAAGCAGTGTGTAATTGGACGGTAGATGGCGGGATTTGCCTTCTGTAAAAGCGATAAGTTTGCGCTCGGATAGATTCTTCCGTGCCGTGATGACAGTTTGCCTTGAAAGGCGCAAGTCTTCACATATTCTTGTTGTGGAGCACGCAAACGGCATTTTCCAATACCGCTTGTTGCTCTCGTTCACAAGGTAGGCAAACAAGGCTATCTCACTCGCTGGCATTGGCGACAACAAAGCAGAACGCCAAAGCTGGTTCATGTGTTCGATATACGTCATACGCTCTCTTTACTATCGTTGTCGTAAGCATTAGGCAAGTTCTTGTCCACTTTGCTCTTCCGTTTGCAATAGCCTACAACTGTTTCGTTCATGGAGCGAGCGTGTGTAATGGCTTTGACTGTCGAGGCAGGGTACATGTTCTTGTTGCCAAACTTGATGTGTTGCAAGTAGCCTGTGCGATGCCACTGCCATAGAGTAGCAGGACATACATTGAAAATTTTACAAACGTCCTCTGTTGTAAGAAAGGTTTCCTCAGATTCTTCCTTGCGAACAGACGCAGCTTGTTCCTCCCATTCCTTGCGTGACTGCGCCAAGAGAGCATTTGCAAAATGGTGAAGGTCTTCAGGAGTAACGGTTAGTGCAACCAGGCCTCCCATCTTTGTCAATGACATGATGTCAACCATATTTTTTCTTTTAATATTCGTTATACATACGCTGTTTTGCTCGTAAACCAGGATGCTCTTTCTCGCAGCGTGATAAAAAAGAAACACCGCCAATCCGCTGGTTTGTCGGATTGACGGTGCAAAGGTATATGGCTTTTGACGGCTCTCAATGAGATTTGAATAGGCAGTAGTATGCGACTACTATTGACTACTCTTTGTTAATGGAATTAACGTGACAATATCAAAAATCCTTAGCCAAATGCTGTTTTACGTTTGACTAAGGATTGTAAATGGTAGCAGATTGTCAGAAACGAAATATGCTGCGACAATATGCAATAATCATAGAAAGGAAGTTCTTGCGTCCTAATTTGCGGTCGTAGAAGTGCACCTTATTTTCATCGGTGACATTGTAGCCTATGGCATTTCGTAAAGACCTTCTGTGATACTTGATTTTCTCCTCAACCTGTTTCTTGACGGCATCGGACTCGTATTTCAAGTTTATATGATACTTGCTGAAATACTTGTCGAAACTACTTTTCTTCAGGTTGAACTCATCGACCAGCAGACTGCGAGGAATTGTTGGAAACAATATGCCGTCCTCTATTGCACAATGGATAATGACGGCTGCATCATCTGGATGTTCACCTCTGATAAGCTGGTGAAGTCCGTACTGAATAGCATAGTATTGGGCTGCGAATGGAGTATATTCAATAAGTTTGGTCGGACGTTCTTCATTCGACACCCCACGAATAATCTTCAAGAACCCTAATACCATCTTTTGGGTAATGCCATCAAAGTGCTTCCGTATCAGTTCCTTGGTCAATGCCTCCATCTCGTCATAATGGCAGTTTCCTCTAATGGCAATATATTTGAGTGTCTTGCGGATTGAAGGTTTCTTTGCCAATTCTTCCCAAGGTGTAGTTTGGTATGACATAACAGCAAGAATGGTCATGCCGAAGGCTTCAAGACTTGGCTTTTCGATATTTTCGTTCACTTTCGTTCCATCAAATTCTTCCTTTATGAGCGAAAGCATGAACCTAACGTTCTCTTCAGTTATGTTGCGAGGCTTGCCGAACTGCTGTTCAAGATCCTCGCCGAGTTCGTTTATGTTCATGCCTTTCGGTAATTTAACTGTCTAATTTGCTCGTTGAGCATTGACAACTTGCTTATCAGTTCATCAAAAGAAGGCACCTGTCCGAAAATCATGTGCTCACACATGAACTTATAGTCATCTTGCCATAGTCTTGCAATATCCTCGTTGGGCACGATACATAATGTGGCAGGATATAGCTCATCATAGTTGAAGCCCTTAAGTCCGATGAACTTTCTGCGATGTTCAAGTACCGCCTTATACAGGGCTTCGTTATGGATTGCACGGTCAGCAATTTTGTTTTCAGAATCCATCATCATTGCCAAATCATATATATGGCGAGACATACGCTCCACTCTGACCTCGCTCTTCCTGAACTCTTCATGCAGCAGGAAAACCTTTTCAAGGAAAGTACGCTCGGGGATGACAGCGTTCACCTCAAATGGCTTTTCTGCAAATGGAGCTTTGCTGAAATGGGCATCAATAGCAGCGTTGATTGCTTTTTTCTCAATAGGCTCCATCATCGATCTGCCGCTGATTTCTATCTTTACCGTATTCTTGATGTATGGTGATACTTCATACAAACTATGATAGGTTATTGTTATCACTTCTGGGTCTGTTGTCGTGACTGGTGTGATTACAACATCCACACTAAAGGCATCTGCCCGTATGCCCAGATCCACTAAAGCTTTCCTTACATCATGCTGCATCTTCTCTCTTACGAAAGAACAGGCGGCGCGACGTAGTCTGTCGCTGATTTGAGTCTTCGATAATTCACCGCTAAAGCCAAGGAATTCTCGGCTGAGTGCAATATCCACGTCTTCGGAGAATCTGGCAATCAAGTTCCAACATTTGCTGAGACTTGTACCTCCTTTGAAAGCAATATGTTCTGCATATGGCAAAGTATGAAGGGCTTTCAACACCTGCGTTACCCACCAGTCCTTTTCGATACTTGACGGCGGTAATCCGGTCTGCAATGCCACGGTATTGATAGCTTCACGTTGTCTATCTTCTGGTATGTCTATGAATTTCATCGTACAATTAGTATTTTGCGCACCCATGCAGGGGCAAGTTTTATATCATGATTGAAATCGTTGTCGTTTACATTCTTTGCGTGCTCGACAAGCACGTTGCGTTCCTCGTCGGTTATTTTGTTCTCGCCTATGGTGCGCATGGCTGTTACAACAAGCATCATCAGCTCTGATTTATAGGCGAAGTTCTTGCCCGAAGAAGAATGCTTGAACAGGATGCCGCGCCCGTTTCCGATCTTTATCCTACGTGGTGCGCCGTTGGTCAGGAACACGACATTCATGGGCATCTGTGTGGACAATCCGAGACGATTCAAGGCATATGCTCCCATAGGTACAATCTTAGCCTTGTCTCGTTTGGCTATAGCCTGGGCAATGTCTTCAACAGACGGATAGATAATGCCAAGTCCATATTCCTTGTCTTCTTTGGGGTAATAATAAATGCCATGAGCCAACCGTACCAACATTCCGTCGGTGTACATTCGATGGAATGTTGACTTCACGGCTGATGGTGTTCCGCAGTCTGCATAGTCTTGTTGAAAGACTATCGAACCACGTCCTTTCCCTCTAAGCCTCATTTCTATCTTATTTACAGTGCTTTGGCTTGATGTCTGTACCATATTTTTTGAAACCTTTTTATTATATTTTTGGTTCTTGTTTGTCTGCAAAGGTATAGTATTTTCTTCTAAACGCCAACGTTTTTATTGAATATCCGTTTTTGAAACGCAATTTTGGCAAACTCGCAATAGGTCAGTCTATCAATTTCACCAGCTCGCGTTTCATCTCGTTGTCGATTTCTCTGTAACGTGCAAAAGCTCGACTGCCATCTGTGTGTCCCGAAAGAGATGCAACAAGATTTGGATCTTTCACCTTCTTGTATAGGTTGCCGATGAACGTCTTTCTTGCAGTGTGGCTTGTCGCAATATCACAGATTGGTTTCTGTATAGGCTCACGAGTCTTGTTGTCAATAACAGTCACCATGCGGTCAATGCCGAGCAGTTTCAGAATTTTCTTAATCTGACGGTTGTATATGTTCTGATTTATCTTTGGCAACAACCTCGTTTCAAGGTCTGCATATTTAGCGAGAATCGCTTTCGCCTTATCGTTGAGCGGTACTCGGATGGTGCGTGGTTTGTGGTTCTTTGTCTTTTCAGCAATGTATTCCACAGCACCATCAACGATGTTGGCACGTGTCATCTTTTCAAGGTCTCCCACACGGCAGCCGATGAGACAATGAAACATGAATATGTCACGATATACTTGTGTGGATGGCGTTTCGTTACTGAGGTCGGCATAGTAGACTTTGTCACGCTCTTCAAGTGTAAGATAAAATGGAGGGCTGTCCAGCACCTTTGGCATCTCAAAGGTGGCGAAAGGGTCGTTTGTCGTGATATTATGCTTCAAACACCAGTTCACAACCGTGCGTATTCTTCTGAATATAGTATTGATGGAGTTTTCCGTTAGTTGGCGTGGTTTGAAACGCTCCTCTATGTCATCGAAGATTTGAGGATAATGCTCATAATATTCAGCCTCGTTTACCAGATATTTATGAAACTCACGCAAGTCATCGGCTGTTATGGCATCAAGTCGCATGGTGTAACCTCGTCTACGCATGATTTCCCTTTGGAAACGCTCGAAGTGCTGCAACTTACGTACGTTATGCTCATGATGCCTTATAGATTCCTTTTCCATTGGGTGGTTCTCGGCATACTGCTGGCATTGGTACACAAGACTGTATTCGTCACCTTTTCTGCCTTGGCGGATGTTGATGTTAGGATGATGAAACTCCTCAATAACACCTTTTAGCCAACGGCTGTCCGCTCCATGATAATATTGTGCGGATATAAGCGCCGTCAAGTCCTGCACGGCTTTGTCGAATGCCGTTCGCTTTGCCTCCGCTACAAGAGCCACACGTGTCTTGTAACCCTGCCGTTCCGCGCTCCAATGATTAGGATTGATGGATAACTCGCTGACAGCCTTGATGTCAGTCTTGCCGTCACGCACACGGAAATAAACGTGCGCCTGGTCGGTTATGTTGTTCTTTGCCGAGGTTTCTCGGATGAATGCTGTTACTTTCATGCTACTCTATATATAATGATGTATAACTGGTAGATTGTATAAACGTTAGTTGATGAGGTTGACAAGATTTACTTTCGTTTCCTCATCAATCTCTCTGTATCTGGCGAAAGCTCTGCTTCCGTTAACATGTCCTGTCATGGAACTCACAAGCTCAGGGTCTTTCACTTTCTTGTATAGGTTGCCGATAAAGTTGCGTCTTGCCATGTGGCTTGTAGCGACATCACATATTGGCTTCTGAACCTCCTTTCCTGTGACGGTGTCAAGGATAGTAACCATTCTGTTAATGCCACATTCTCGAAGCACGGCACGGATGCCCTCGTTGTATTGATACACTTGCTTTGTCGGCAGAAGCTTTTCTTGCTTGCCATCGTAACGTTTTAATATTTCCATAGCCTTTGTGGTAAGCGGGACGCTCACGGTCTGCGACCGTTTGCGCATGGTCTTGTGTGGAAGATACTGCAATATGTCACCGACTATATTGTCTTTGGTAAAAGAAAACAGGTCTCCGACTCTACAACCCACCATTGATTGGAAGATGAACAAGTCACGATACACTTCTAACTCTGGCTTGTTATGTAGGTTTGCATTGTAAACCTTGTCACGTTCTTCTATCGTCAGATAAAAAGGTGTGCCTTGTACCGCTGCAGGAATAGTGAACGCATCGCATGAGCGGTTTGTTGTAAACCCCATCTTGATGCACCAATGCCCAACAATACGCAGATGATGCATGATACCTATAATCTGTGTGCTTGACATCTGCTTGGGAGGGTGCATGTCAAGGCTGAACTGTTCATAAAACTCTGGATAGTCATTGTAATGAATATATTCGTTTATGACATACTCACGAAAATCAAGATACTCTTCGGGGCGGATTGTCTCGCAATAGAGCGTGAAGCCTTCCTTTCCCTCTATTTCCCTCTTGTAGGCTTCATAGCGTTGAAGCTTCTTGATCGTTGGTTTATAAACGAGTGCTGATTTCGGACTCATGGGATGTTCTGCAATGTATTGTTCCATTCTCGAAACAACTGTAGTCAATGTCTCTGTTGACTTTGAAGTTGGATTGACACATTCATCAATCACATTCTTCATCCATGCAACATCAGCAGTCGCAGAGTTATACTGCTCGCTAAGAGCCGTTGTAATGGTCTGCACCAAAAACTTGACTTTCTTCTGCTCGTCAGATGGTAATTTCTTTGTCCTTCGATAGGAAAGTGCATCATTGTCCCAATAGTCAAGCATAACCTCAATGTCGGAACGGACTTTGATGTCAACATCCTTATCTCGGAGTCGAAAACAAAGATTGGCTTTTGCAGGAGCGTCTTTATCCTTGGCCTTGCATTCCTTTGTGATGATGGTAATCTTCATGTCCCTATGTTTTTTATTTCAGTCACAAAGGTAATACCTTTCCCGTAAATGTTCCCACATATCCCCAATAAACTATGATTCGTTTAAATCTATTTATGATTTGGTTTTTGCACTTTCTTTCCTTATTATCAGTTGTTTGCAGGTGTTATCGTCAAAATTTATCAAGTCGAATCATTGTTGTTTTAGTATATACAGTTTCCACGCTTTTTTTATGCTCGCTTTCCATCTCTATCTTAACAACCTGTCCGGCCCAGGGGACCCCCGGCGTAAATGTAGATATACTAACTATCAAAAATAATATAGTATGAGAAACGTTTACAACTTAAGCATTAGGGCCTGGCTTTTGTCCTTGCTCTGCCTGTTGGTAGGAGGCAGGGCGGTGGCCAATGAGCCACAGCTCCCTAAACCTACCAATGACCACATCACTGTCAATGATGTTACGTTGGTGCCAGGCAGCACCGACACCTATCAGGTGGAGATAAGCCTGGTGGGTTCCCAGATTTACACTGCTTATCAGATGGATATACTCTTTCCACCTGGAGTGGATGTAGTGATGGCTGGTAAAAAGCCCTCCCTTTATACTTGGAAGAAAGAGGGTTGTATCTATCCTAAATATGAGACGGATGAAGGATATGAGTATAGTCACAAGGTTACTTCTTCTTATAATGTCGTAAGCAATAAACTTTTGCGTATTGTATGTTACTCAGTGGACAATGATGAACTCACAGCCACCAGTGGCAAACTACTTTACTTCAAGGTAAAGGCATCTCCCTATCTCAAACCGGGTGATGTCGTCCTTCAGGTAACTAATTTTGACTTAATTACCAATGAGAATGCGCAGAAGTACCACTGCAAGGACCAGACGCTTACGCTCCATGCCACGGCTGAGAGCACGGCGACACTGTCGGTGAGTGGCTCCAGCCATTATGGCACCTGCGTGTTGCCCTTTGCTGTGTCCTCACTGCCCGACGGCGTCAAGGCCTATTCTGCCAAGGGGCTCGACGACACGGGTAAACTGGTGGTGCTCGACGAGGTGACGCAGTTGGCTGCCTATACACCTTATATATTATATAGCACCTCTGGTTATTCCGGCTCGCTGTCGGGCACGGTCGATGCTAACAAGTATGGCGAGGTGGTCAGCGACGGATTGCTCCGTGGCGCCATCGCTCCGCAGAAGCGCAAGGACGGCTATGTGCTGCAAGATCTCGGCGAGGGTGCCAAGTTTTATGCCATGGATGGTGTGGAGTTTCTTATCCCCGAGGGCAAGTGCTGGCTCGAGATGCCCGCCGCGCAAGCCTCTGCCCCGCAGTATGGCATACAGATAGGCGCCACCACGGGCATCACCGCCCCCACCACATCTGTCTCCGCTCACGGCAAGATTTACACCCTCGACGGCAAGCAGGTGAAGACCATGCAGCCCGGCGGCATCTATGTGGTGAACGGAAAGAAAGTATTGAAAATAAAATAACTAACTAAAATCAAACAAAACATGACACACAAAACTATTATCAACATCTGCTTTGTGCTTCTTGCATTGCTGTTTCCCTTGACAATGCAGGCACAACTTAAAAGTCCTTTGGATGAAGGCAAAGGTTTCTTCTTATTTCCACATGAAGGAATAGAAGAAGGGAACGCCTATACTTCAGGGAACTATGGTGATTTCAACCAAGAAAATAAACTCCGAACAGCGTATTTTTATTCCCAGGATAGTGATAATTTTTTTAATTATTATATAGGAAATTCTGTTTGGTATTTTGAACGGACAGAAGACAAATATTACATACATAATAAATATAACGAATATTTGGCAATTGATGATTACGGGAATGTAGGTACAGGAACTCTGCAAAAAGCTTTGGAATTCTATGTTACGAATGATGAGAAAGATAGTAATTATATCCATATTTTTCCTTGTAAACCAGTGAATTGCTATGTGCCGTCTGATTTTGATCTTGTTGATGCTAATGATTGTATTATAAAGGTGAATGGTATCAAATATCTAATTTATAAAAACAGCAAAAAGGCAACTGTTATACCAAAACTCTTAAATGAATATGATAGCTCTACTGATTATAAAGGGGAAATCGTAATTCCTGAAACATTTAATTATAATGGAAATGAGTATACTGTTACGGATGTAAAGCCTGGCGTATTTGCACAGTGCAAAAATATCACAAGGGTAACACTTCCCCAAAGTATAACAAATATAAGAACTTCTTGTTTTGCATTGTGCCCAGGTCTAATCTCTGTTGATATCCCCTCTGTAACAAAGATAGGCGATGATACTTTTAGGGGATGTACAAGTCTAACCTCGGCTGATATCCCCAAGGTGTCGTCGATAGGGGATAACGCATTCAAGGGATGTTCAAGTCTTACTTCTCTGGATTTTCCGTTAGTGACAAGTATAGGGCGCTATGCATTCGAAGGTTGTTCAAGCGTTCTTTCTATAGACATGCCATTGATGACAAGTATAAGTGATAGAATGTTTTTGGATTGTTCAAACCTTACTTCTATTAACATACCATCGGTGACAAGTGTAGGTGACATGGCATTTTATTGTTGTTCAAACCTTACATCTATAAACATGCCATCGGTGACAAGTATAGGTGATAGAGCATTCAACGGTTGTTCAAGTCTTACTTCTGTGGATATGCCTTCGGTGACAAGTTTAGGTGGTAGTGCATTCAGCGGTTGTCCTATTACCAACCTCTCTTTGCCATCTACCTTGTCAAGTATAGGCGATAATTGTTTTACCGAAGTAAGAGAAATTACGCTTGCTGCGACCAATCCACCCACATTAGGTTCTAACCCTTGGGAGTATGTCCTCATCAAGGTACCAGAGAGTGCGGTGAATGACTATCGGACTGCAGCGGGATGGAGCGACTATAAAGACCAGATATTGTCTATGAGCGACATCACGGACTATGATGTCCCCGTGACTGCGCAAGAGAAGGAGTCGGGGCTGCTGAATGTATTGACTCAAGACAATTTGCATAAGGTGGTATCGCTGAAGGTGACAGGTACCATCAACGGATATGACATCATGGTGATACGCAACAAAATGCCCCTCTTGTACCATCTCGACCTGACGGATGCAGACATTGTGGCTAATGAATATGAATACTATACAGGATATCATACAGAAGATAATATTGTTGGAACGTGTATGTTTAATAGGTTGAAGAAACTTGAATCTGTAAAGTTGCCTAAAAATGCCACAGTCATAAGCCCAGCCGCATTTTACGGATGTGATAGACTTGAAAATATAGTATTGCCTGTCAAATTAGAAACTATTGGTTATAATGCCTTCTATGCTTGTGTTAAACTTAAGGATATGGAGTTTCCATCTGAGCTAAAAACTATAGACTACTATGCATTTGGTGGTTGTTCCCAACTTGAGCATATAAAACTACCTTCCATGCTGAAGACTATAGGTTCATCAGCTTTCTCAGATTGTTCCGGACTTAAGAGCATAGAGTTACCTCCTACATTAAAAACTATTGGCCCATCTGCATTTAGAGGGTGTTCTGGTTTGGAAACAATTTCACTACCTGGTGTAGAAACTATCGGTGAGGCAGCTTTTCAAGGATGCAGTAAACTTACAGAAGTAAGAATCCCAAGCACGCTAAAGTCGATAGACAATATAGCTTTTGACTGCAAAAATTTGCAAAAGGTATATACCTATACAGTGGAGCCAGTAAATATAGGGCAAACCACATTCTCCAATTATGCTACTGCCACGCTTTATGTCCCTAAACAGGCATACGATAATTACTATTATAATACCCAGTGGAGCCAATTCCCCACTCCGGTGGAATTCGACGAGCCCTACAAATATTTCTACTTGAACAAGGAATACACCCTGAATGACCGATTTACGGGCGAACCTGATATCGATATCAACCCTGGTGGTGGTATCATCGTGCCCGACAAGCCCGAGCAGGGTGACCAGGATGCCGACACCATCCACATCAAGGGCGACGGCAAAAACTGGGCATCCATCATCGCCAATGCCAACCTCAATGCCAAGGGACTCTATATAGACATCACCATCAAGGCTAACCGCTGGTATTTCTTCAGCTTCCCCTTCAAGGTGAGAAAAGCCGACATCTCGTGTGGCAAGAATGTGAAGTTCGTGTTCCGTACCTACAATGGCGCCATCCGTGCCAAGTATGGCAAGGGTGGATGGATAGACCTGGATAGCTCTGAGGAATATCTCTACCCCGGCAAGGGCTATATCTTCCAGGCGTCGCTCGACTGCACGCTGTCTATCAAGATCGAGAAGAATGAGTTTGGCAAACTGCCCAACGTGAATGTAGACACCAAGCTCGATATTCACACGTCGACCAATGAGCAGAACGCAAGCTGGAACTTTGTGGGCAACCCCTTCACTGCGTTCTACGACATCAACGATATGGGCTACAAGAGTCCTATCACCCGCTGGAACAGCGACAGCAACACCTACGAGGCTGTGCGCCCCGGCGACGACAACGCCTTCCTCAATCCCTTTGAGGCATTCTTCGTGCAGTGTCCTAAGGACAATGACGACATCAACTTTGGTGGCGACAACCGTCTTACCCAGACTGGCAGAGACAAGAAGATGAACAGCCAGATGCAGAAGGCACGTATGGAAGGACAGTTTGACGTGCAGCGCCAGATAGTAAACCTCACCCTCAGCGACGGAACCACCACCGACAAGACCCGCGTGGTATTCAATCCCGACAAGAAGGCAGGCTATGAGCGCGACTGCGATGCCGCCAAGTTTGAGAGCAACGGCGCCTCTGAGCTTTATAGCGTAGAGGCTCTGGCAGGCAGACTCGCCATCAACGAGCGCCCAGAGGGTAGCGTGAAGATAGGTTACCGTGCTGCCAAGGCTGGCGAATACACCATCGCCGCCCAGCGCATGGATCGCCAGGTACTGCTGCGCGACAACGACCTGCAGATAACCTTCGACCTCACCCAGGGCGACTATCACTTCACCTCTGATGCCGGTGAGTTCGACAACCGCTTCATGCTGCTCATCGACAACAGCACCACCGGTATCGGCGACATCGTAAGCACCACCGGCGTCAACGTGAAACCCACCGACTGCGGCCTCAATATCAGCAACCTGCAGGGCAAGACACTCCATGTCTATGCTCTCAACGGTGCCCTCTACGCCACCCGTACCCAGGATGGATTCCTCGGTCTCGCCAAGGGCGTCTATCTGGTAGAGGTAGAAGGACTGAAGGCCAAGTTTATGGTAAGATAAAAGGCATAGGACTATGACCAAGTTACAACGATTACTGATGACATGGCTGCTGCTCATCGTGGGCAGCGCCATGCTCACGGTGTCGGCGCAAGACGATTTCAACCCCGGTAATCCGCCCGAGCCCGATCTGCGCCTTAGGGTCAGCGTGAGTTCCGAGCGCGGCTATACCTCGGGCAGTGGCACCTATCTCAGTGGCGCTAAGGTGACGATAAGCACCTCGTCGCAGAGCCTGGACTTCACCTTCGCCTACTGGACGCTCAATGGCGAGAAGTATAGCGAGCAGCAGACATTTGAGTATGTCGTGGCAGACCGCAACGTAAACTTTGTAGCCATCTACGACTTTACGCCCGTCAACCCCTCTGAGCCACAGATGCCCGACACCTACCGTGTGTATCTCTCTACCAATGAGCCGGGTAGCTGTTCGTTCAACCGCGACAACGGAGCCAAAGCCAAGGCTGGTACAAGGGTGGAACTTAGGGCTACCCCCAGTCAGGGATATAAGTTCAAGGGATGGTTCGTCGACGGCGTGAAGCAGAGTGACCAGCTTACTTTCAACTTCGAGATGCCTGCCAGCAACGTGAACTACGAAGCACGGTTTGTCTATAACCCCGACAGTCCCGACGAGCCCCAGGGCGACGGCAGTCAGACGGGCAATATCACCAATAGTCAGGTGGGCGACGTCGATGGTGATGGCACGATAGATACCGCCGATGCCGTGATGATTATCGAACATTATATCAAGGGCACCACCGACAAGCTCAACAAGGCGATAGCCGATGTCGATGGTGACGGAAAGATAGATACGGCCGATGCGGTCAAAGTGATTAACAAATATGTAAACAAGGAATAAGACAATGAGACATAGCTATGTAAGACCCCAGTCAGAGCGCATACGTGTGGATGCCCTTCACACCCTGCTCGCAGGTAGTGGTGAAAGCAGGGTAGAGGTTGGCGGCAAAGCCGACAACTCCAAGCCCATCCTCGCCCCGCGCGACGACTGGTATGACGAAGATGAATGACGATAGCTGAGTAGTCAGCTTGACTTTTATCCGTGGCCCAGCCTTCACCTACCTCTCCAAATGGTATTGGGAAAGTCTGGGCCTTTTTTAATGTGAAGACCACAACCCAAAGCCCCTCCCCAGCCCTCCCCAAAGGGATGGAGCTCATACTTGTTGTGTTTAAGGCGGTTTTGATGTTCTCTTTCCCCTTAGGTAAGGCTGAAATGGTGCTCGTGGATGGTGATGTGTCCATGATGAGGGAGAGGGGGGCTGGTACATGGTAGAGATGTCCGTAAGCAGCAGCAACTCTGACGGAGTTGCGATTTCCCAGCCCAGGGTTGCGGGCGAAGCACGCTACCCTGGGTAGCTACCCCCAACTAGCCAGGCAACTCTGTAGGAGTTGCGTTTAGCCGTAGGCGTTATTCTCAGTTGGACTTTATCACAATAAATAAGCAGAAAAAACTCGCTGCGGTAACGCCTTCGGCTAAGCGCAACACTTACAGCGTTGCTATCATTTTTTTTCTCACGGCACCCAGGGTAGAGGCGCTGCGCACCTCAACCCTGGGCTATGTAATCGCAACTCCTACAGAGTTGCCAAGGGTGCGTACCAT
>OLSX01000885.1_pt1 | contig 29708 bp, 14 predicted proteins | sample 1673141 | NCBI WGS metagenome assembly OLSX01 (sample SAMEA3136759, study PRJEB25190) | human gut metagenome | biome: human gut; feature: human-associated habitat; material: faeces | place: Austria | collected 2013
CGTTGGCCAGCGGCGAGAACGCCACATAGCCGATGTGCAGTTCTTCCAGCACTGGGAACAGATTTTCATACCACCGTGCCATCATGGAGTAGCGGTTCTGAATGGCTGTCACCGGACAGACTGCGTGAGCGCGGCGGATCGTGTCTTCCGACACCTCGAATTCGACGCTCAGCGTCTTGGCGATCACCTGACCGTTGCGCTTCAGCGCCTCGAGGATATGGTCTCTACACTGCTCCATTATCCACTTGGGCGTGCTCGTAGCCCCACATATACCTATGGTCTTGACTCCGTCGAGCCAGTGCAGGTCTATCTCCGACGGCTGCTCGATGTGGTGGCTGTTGGCGTTGACGCGCAGACACTCATTGAAGAGCACCTTGCCGTTGCTGCTCTTGTGGCCGCTCACAAAGAGTATCATGTCGTGGCGGGCGGCAAAGGCGGCAATGTTGGGCATACGGTTGGCAACCTGGCGGCAGATGGTGTCAAAACTGCGGAAGGTGGCTTGGGGAGAGATATGCGCCTGGATATAGGCTATAAGGGCATGAAACTCGTCGAGCGACTTGGTCGTCTGCGAGTAGAGGTAAATGTCGCGGTCGAAACAGAGATGGCTGGCGTCGTCGAGGTTCTCTACCACGATGGCGTTGCCATCAGTCTGACCCACGAGACCCAAGACCTCGGCATGGCCATTCTTGCCAAAGATGACAATCTGTGCCTGGGGATTGTCGTCATACTGGCGCTTGATGCGTCGTTGGAGCTGGAGCACCACAGGACAAGTGGCATCGATGATTTCTATATGATTGCGCTCGGCGGTGGCATAAGTAGCCGGCGGCTCGCCATGCGCACGCAGCAGCACCTTGACATCGTGGAGCTGAGACAACTGGCTGTGGTCTATAGTCTGCAGTCCCTGCAGATGGAGACGCTCTACCTCCATGCCGTTGTGTACGATATCACCCAGGCAGTAGAGCGTATCGCTGCGTGAGAGTTCTTCTTCGGATTTGCTGATAGCGGTAGTCACTCCGAAGCAAAATCCGCTACCGCTGTCTATTTCTATCTGTATCATCAGGATGAGGGTCTATCGTTTTACATCTACGGCTATCACCACCTTGGCATTGTCGGGGTCGTTGGTAATCATCAGTATGCGTGGCCGAGTACGCACCTTGTTCAGCGCCGATGCCACGGCGGTCACGCGCAGACGAGCCGACGCGCCGGGAGCTATCTTGCGGGTCGAGAGCGACACCTCCAGTCCGGCGGTAAACATCTGTATGTTGCGTATCTCGAGGTCGGTGCGTCCGTTGTTGGTGATGATAATCTCGCCGCGCTTCTTCTTTTTACCGTCAAAGCTGCCCAGGTCGAGGTAGGTGGCAGAGAGGCTCATCTTGGGGGCATACTGACGGGTGGCGTCGGTGATATTCTTGAACGAGGGCAGCAGCACCGCCGACACCTCGATGGCCTTGTCGGCAGAGACGCGCTCACCGGGATTGCTGCCCAGGTAGATGGTGGTCTGAGTGAGTCCGAAGTCGCGCAACTTGTCTGACAGCAGCGTGAGGGTCACCACTCCGGGACGCCCGGCGGCTATCGTCGACGGCGACACTTGTGCCTCGAGGTAGTTGGGCAGGTGCATCACCTGCGGGCTCACTGCCTTGGAGGTGGGGTTGAGGATATTGATGCGGAAGAAGGGTCGCTCGCCACGGTTGACGTCATCATATTCCACGTCGGTCTTGTCGACACGCAGGTCGCCGAGCTCGAGGGGGAAGTCGCCGGTATAGTCGATTACCTCTTCCACGACCACGCCACGCAGGGTGAGATACACGGGCTTATTGCCGCCATCGACATAGAGTGCCAGCTCTTTCTGAAAGTGTCCCAACTGACGGGCGTCATAGACAGCGCTTACCTTGAAGGTCTTGCCGTTGGCTATGGCCTGGCTGGGGTAACTTGCCACTGTGCATCCGCAACTGCTGCGCACCTTGGCGATGGTGATGGGACGCCCGCTCTGGTTGCGGGCCTCAAACTGTACGGTCACGGGGCGGCGATACTGCACCTGTCCGCAGTCGATGGTGGGTTGGGCTACTGTTATCTTCTGTGCCATAAGCGCCATCGGCGCCACACACAGCGTGAAGAGGGTCATCACCAGACGGTGAGAGTGTGAGGATAGGTTCATTATGGTCATATTATGGATTTACGTGGATGATTTCACCGGCAGCACGACCGGCAAAGGATGGACTATAGGCACACTGCACGGTGCACTGACCTGCCCGGTAGTCGCCGGCACGGTCTACGTAGTAGGAGGTCTCGATGACATGGGTACCCTTGCCCATCCGGTCGAAATAATAGGATGTGCGGCAGTCGCGCGGAGCCTCATAGCAACCCTGGCGATAACCGCTCAGCTGGACGACGGGCTCCAGACACGCAGCGCGCTTGTCGGTGACTTCGACAAAGTCGTAGTCGCGGTCGGCGCGGATGATGATGCGCACGGTGACCTTGTCGCCCACGCCGAGGTGGGTGCCTCCGACAACCTGGCGCTCGATGCTGAAACCTTCACCAGCCTTCTCTACCTTGTCGGATGGCAGCATCATCGAGGCATAGACGGCACCCCAACTGGTGTGGGGCTGCTGCTTGGTGATGGCTATCGAGTTGACGGCGCCGTCGGCCTGCCAGGTCTGCGCGCCGATCATCGGCACGCTGGTGTCGGCTTCCATCGGCTTGCCGTCGATGGTGATGCGTGTGCCTGTGGCTGGCGCGAGGGCCGAGCCGTTGTCCTTGAGGAAGGCATAGATGGCATTTACGCTGTTTATCGGTGTGTCCCAAGCCGTCGTACGCTTCTCCTGCAAGAGCCACTGCCGCATCTCGTCGATGGCAACGCTGTCTTGGGGAGCGAGCAGACCCATTGCCTCGATGGTGGCTACCTGTGTGGGGATGCGGTAGCTGCACCAGGAGTAGCCGGCAAGCGGAGTATCGTAGTAGCGACCCATGCCGTCCTTGTAGACGGTAAACTCGCGCGCACTCTTCAGGCACTCCTTGGCCTTGGCATCACGGCCGTAGAGGGCAAGCACCACAGCGCTCTGCGCCTTGTCGGCGATGGTCGCCACGTGCTTCTGCTTCTCCATGATATCGAGCAGATAGTCGATGGTGGGGGTAGCCTTGCGCCCGGCGAGTGCAGAGGCGTAGAGATAGCGTGTCTCGATATAGTCGAGGCGGTCGGTCGTATGGTTCTTGGGGTCACGTTTCTTCATTTCCTCCACGCGCTGTGCCATCACTCTGTCCAGTGCTGTCAGTGCGTTGTCCAGGATATTCTGCGTGGCGGTCTGCTTGCCGACGATGCGGTCGAGCCTTGCCAGCGTCTCTGCCACGGCGGCAGTCATATAGACGTTGCCTGTCATGCCTTTCCACCATGCCAACGTACCGTCTTCGTCCTGCAGGTCACCGAGGCGACGCAGGATAGACGACTGCGAAGCAGCCAGCTGGTTGGCGTCGAGGTATCGGGCCAGACTACGCATACGCTGGGTGTCGCGGGCGGCATCCATGAGCCACGGGGTTTCAGCCAGAACGGTCTGCTTCAGACTCTCGTTCTTTTCCAGCACGCCTGTGAGCGACTCATCGGGGCGCTGCTGCCAGAGGTTTATGGCTTGGGCGATGGCGGGCGAGCTGCCGATGATGTGCTGGGCTATGGCGTTGGCATAGTAGGCGGCGACGAGGCTCATGGCGTTGTCGCCCGATGGGTTGGCCATCGACGGCAGAGCCTGTATCATGAGCCATGCGGGGTTGTCGGTATATTCTATAGTGGTATGCGTGCGTGTGGCGCCGGCGGAGTATAGGGATGTCAGGTCTATGGTGTGGGTGCCCGTGCCCGTGAGGGTAAACGGACGGGTGTTGACCACCTGTTCATGGTCGGGCAATACGGGCAGATAGTGCTGTTCGCCATCGGCAAAGTCGCTGCCGGTAGCCATAGCCTTGCACACCACAAGTGTCTCGTCGGTAGAGAGGTCGAAGGCGAAGCAGAGGGTAGCCGCAGCGTTGGCATCGACATCAAAGTTCTGCTGACGCGCCACGAGGGTGCGACTGCCGTCGGCGGTGATGAGCTCCAGACGCAGTCGGCCACTCTGGCGATGATCCGAGGCATTGGTCACACGCACGGCGATGGTGGCATGGTCACCATTGCGAACAAAGCGGGGCATATTGGGCTGCACCATCACCTTCTTCTGTGCCACGGCGAGGGCCTCGATGGTGGTAGCATTGAGGTTGCGGTCGTGTACGAGGCCCTTGAACTTCCACGAGGTCACCGACTCGGGCAGACGGAAGCTGATAGCGATGTCGCCCTTGGCATCGGTCTGCAGGGAGGGATAGAAGAAGGCGGTCTCGTTGAAGTTCTCGCGCAGAGAGGCCCACTCGGGCTCCTTCTCTGTCTCGGTGGCCGACGGCTCGGGCATCGCCGCATCAGACGCCAGTTTGTCCTTGACCATATTGGCACGGGTCGACTCGGCGCTGGCTACTCCCCTCACAAAGAGCTCCCTGCCTGCAGATGCCGAACCGGCATACATGGGGCCTGCGGTGCGATAGAGGAACCGGCAGGGCCACGCCGTAAGTTGCGAGAGCGACAGGTCGGGCTCTGCCAGCATCTTGGTCTCGAGATAACTGTACAGACCGATACTTCGGCTGTAGGGTATGCGCCAGTCGGCATTGTAGAGCCGGCTTGCGCCATACTCGTTGTAGAAACGCCAGTCATGGGCATAAATGGCATCGAGCGAATGGTCGTAGAGCGAGGCTATGAGCTGGGCGTCGGCGGGCTTGCCGTCGGGGCGGGTCACGTGGAGGGTCCACGTTTCCTGCTGTCCAGGCACGAGGCGGTCGCGGAAGGTGGTCCAGCGTGCCACAAGCCGCTTGTCGGGCATAGGCCGCATGATGCGCTGGGTGTGTATGTAGCGGCGGCCGTCCTTGACCCAAGCATAGGTGAGGGTGAGGGCGTCGCCATAGTCATCGCGGTAGGTGAAGTCGCGCAGATGGAGCTGGCCCTTGAGGTGGAGCGAGCCGCTCTCTATCACGCGGTCGTCGGCAAAGAGACTGTAGACGACGTACTGTTCGGGGGCAGAAGAGCCAAGTTGCAGCCGCACCTTGTCCTTGCCCTTGAAGCGGGTGCCGCTCAGATAGAACCAGTCGGGGGTATCGATGGGGGCACGGCTGTCGGTAGCGCTGAAGAGTACAAACGGGTGTACGAGGGTGTCGCTATCGCACACGGCGGTGAGCACATGGCGGCCGCTCTTCAGCCCCTTGAGGAGGGCTCTCAGGTCTACCGCCTCGTTGGCCTTGGCGGTATAGCTATGCTTGCCGAGGGTATAGCTCACGGTGCCTTCGATATTCTGACCGGCGCTGTTGCGGTAGTCAAAGCGTATGGAGCCGATGCTGTCGCGCTCTATCTGGTCTGCCATGTCGCAGCTGAGCATCGTAGGACGCGTGCCCAGGGCTACAGAGGTCTGGGCGTCGTGGCTCTCGCCGGCGGCATCGGTGACGGTGGCGCTGACATCAAAGGAGTAGAAGACCCGACGGTCGTAGTCGGCATCATCGACCGTGAGGGGCAGACGCAGACCGAAGCGGCCCAGACTGTCGGTGACCGCGGCGGGCAACTGCTCGACATGGCTTTCACCGCGACCGAAGCGCCACCACCACAGTCCTATCCGGCGTGTAGACTTGGCGCTCACCTTGGCGTGCTGCACAGGCACTCCGGCATAGGTCATCACCCTACCGGTGAGCAGGAGCGTGTCGCCAGCCTCGTAACGGGTGCGTATCGTGTCCCATTCTATCTTGAACGTAGGCCGCTTGTATTCCTCGACCCTGAAACTGGTGCTGAGCGAATAGGGCATGTCGCTGTCTATGTAGTATCTACCGGTAAGACCGATGGCGGGCAGCACAAACTGGCTGTGGGCGGTGCCATAGCTGTCGGTGGTCACCTTGTGCTCGGCTATCACCCGACAGTTGGCGTCGTGCAGACGTAGGGTGAGGTCGCGACCTGTGATGGCGTCGCCTTGGGTGGCGCTGCTCCTGTAGGCTCCCACCACAGCCACCTGTACGGTCTGACCGGGACGATAGATGCTGCGATCGGTAAAGAAGCTGAACCGCTCTTCTGCCTTGGACTTTAGGTATGAGAGCATCGACCATGTCTGACCAAACGGACTGTTGATGTCCATGCCCGAAGTAGCACGCATATAGCTGTCTGCCCACTTGTCCGTGCAGAGCGCCTCGCCCTTGCGGTTGACGCGGATGACGGTGTCCTGGTCACAGCGGCGCATGTCGCGTCTGATGATGATGGATGCCTCGGGCATGGGGTTACCCGTTGTGGCGTTTACCACTACCAGCCTCATATTGGCAGTGCCCTTAACCGACTGGCTCTGTACCATCAGGAGCAGGTCGCTTACGGAGAGAAGGGCATACTGGGGCTTCACGCCCTTGACATCGGCCTGCACCTCGACCAGATAACTGCCCAAGGGCAGCGGGGCGAGCGTGGCAGAGTCGGAGAGCAGCTTGTAGTCGGCATGGCCGATATACTTGCGCACCACCGTCTGCACGGGTGTCTTGCCGGCATCTTGTCTGAGCGTCTCCACCAGTTTGTCTGTCTGTTGCAGAGTCTCGCTACTGATGTCGGCATAGGGCTTGCTGAGCCGATAGACATTGAGGGTGAGCTGGCGGATATTGCGTATCGAGTTGATATGTATCTTGCGCTCCTTGCCGGGCAGCATCTGCCGCTCCTGGAGACTGATGTTGAACTGGGGCGCGGTGAGGTCGGTGCGCTTGTTGCGCAGGATATTCATGCGGGGCCATGCTCCCCACTTGGCTATAGCCCAGTCTATGTATCTTATGCGGCGCTCTACGATGTCTTTAGCGTCTTCATCCATAGCCTCATAGTGGTCTATGGCCAGCTCGCCACACTCGTCGAGGTCTTGGTATACATTGATAAGCGAGTCTATGGCGTGCTGGTAGTGCTGCTTGCCGCTGCGGGTGTAGAGCCAGTCGCTGTGGTTCTCGCGCAGGTCGAGGCAGGCGGCCAGACAGGCGGCACGGCGGTTGCCGTGGGCTTCGTAGTAGCGGTTGAGCAGCCCATACTCCTTGGCCTCACCTGCCACAACGTGGAGCAGGTCGCCTCCGAACGCCTTGCTCATATCCCGGCGCTCCACGGCGGGCTCGTAGGTCTTGGCCTGGGTCTTGGCGAGCAGGTCGGGATCCTTGAGGGCGCGGGCAAAGCAGTCGCGGCTCTTCTGCTGATAGGCTTTGCGGTTTATACCTCTCTGCTGCATGGCGTAGAGCTTGCCCAGGGCGGTGGCATAGACGGCGCGCAGCACGGGCGACTTGGCGCGCTGCTCTTCGGCAGCCATCTGCGCAGCCACGGCGTCGAGCGAGTCGGGCGATATCTGGATGGTCAACCCTCCACGGGCTATCTGTGCCTTGACCAGATGCCCGTAGGCTTTCTCGGCAGTGGCGCGCACGATAATCTTGTCGAGCACGGCGATGGCAGTGCGTGGCTGCCATGCGGCGGCAGCCTTGTCGTAGCGCTGCCAGAGCGAGGTGTAGGTGTCGGCAGCCGATGCCCGCACCACAGCGATGAGCATCAGAGTGAATAATATGACCGATTTTTTCATTATTGTCAGTTCTGTAGTTACTATATCGCAAAATTAGTAAAAATAGGTGGTCACTACAAGAATATTTATATAAATGTCATTAAAAAAGCTCATTGTTTGTCATTTTGTCTTGACCGCTGCCCCACCCGACTCTATCTGGCTCGCGGGCGCAGCCATCCACAGGTTGGGACTGCTCGGAGAGAGCGCCGCGACGATGCGTAAAACAATCCCCGCAGCCGACTGCCGACTGCGGGGATTTTGCGATATGGGCTATACTCACTGCCCTACTTGGCGGCGCGGTACTGATACCGTCCTCCGGTGATGTTCTGAAGACTGAGGTGGCGATAGAGGATGTCGTACATCTCGGTGGGCTGACTGCCCAGACGGAAGTGGACGCCATGGTCTTCATAGATGAAGCAGATATCGCCATTGCCGTCGAGCGCCATGGATGAATAGGCCGAATAGCCATCGGTAATCTCGTGGCGCTGCCATCCTTCTGCCCAGCGGTCGGGCGTGGCCCAACTGTCGGCTGTGTCGAAGGCTTTCCAGTAGATAGAGACATGGCTGCGGCGCTCAAGGTTGGTGGGATGGTTGCCAGGGGTGCCACGGGGCACCGACTGGAGAGCCACATAGACGCGGCGGCCGTCGGCATCGAGGGCTGGGATGAAGAGTATCTCGCCATTGCAGTTGTTGTTGATGGTGGCTGTACCGCCGTCGTGCTTCTCCGAGGCTACAGGCTCTGCCCAACTGCCGTCCTGGCATTGGCGGTCGGCGTAGGTGAAGATGTTGAACCATCGGCCGTCCTGACCGCTGCGACGACAACTGAGCAGCACACGGCCGTCGGGCAGTTCTTCTATCTTGGCTTCATCGCCCTGGGGGGCTGGACGGGCGTCGGCACCGCCGAGGGGTACCCATGTGTGGCCGAAGTCATCGGAGTAGACGACCAGACTGCCCTCATTGGTCACCACGGCTGAGTAGAGACGGTAGTAGGTGCCATGCTTGACGAGTCGGCTCTGGCAGATGCGGCCGCTGGTGAAGAAGAGGCGGAAGATATTGCCATGACCGCGATAGAGGTCATAAATCTGCGAGGTCACATCGCCACCGTTCCAGGTGTAGCCGTCGTCGAGGCTGTAGTAGCGGCCTACCTTGAGTGCATGGGAGTAGTCGCCGGGAACATCTACACGCGACCTGCCGTAACCCACTTCGCCCGAGCCGGTCATAATGAGCATGCGGCCCGTCTCGCGGTCGCGCACCACGGCGGCATCGCCATGGCTCTGGTCGAAGTTGCCGCTGCCAAATCCCATGACGGCGCAGCGGGGAGCGGTCCAGGTCTGTCCGCCGTCGTTGCTGTGGCGTACCTCGATGCTGATGTTGCCCACCGAACCTACATCGCCCCAACTGGTGGCGTCGGTCACGCCCGAGCGGTTGTCGGAGAAGGCTATGACGTGGTTGTCATACGCCACGATGGCGGGAATGCGGTAGTACTTGTGGCTGACGGTGTCGGTCTTCCACAGCGTGGTCTGTGCGCACGCGGCAGTGGCGACGACGACCATGCCAAAGGTTGTAAGGATTGTCTTCATAATTAGTCTTTACTATATTTGTGATTATTGTTCTGGGTGCAGGGGGCAGTCCGGTGCCGGCAGCGGATTCAACTGAGGCTGTCGAAGTAACGCACCACGGGCAGCAGGAACGGCGAGAGATACTGGACGACCCTGTCGCCACGATAGGCGATGCGCCCACTGCTCCACGCCACATAGACGCGGCGGCGTGCACGGGTGAGGGCTACATAGAGCTTGCGACGGTCTTCGGCACATTGGGCTTCGTCGTCGCGGGTGAAGTAGTTGGGATAACGGCCGTCGACGACATCGAAGACGATGACATTGTCAAACTCGAGCCCCTTGGCCTTGTGGATGGTGGAGACAAAGATGCGCTCGTCGAGGACATCGGAGCCGCAGAGGTCAGACTCTTTGAGGGTGTTGGTCTCCATGAGGTGGCGCTGCAGCTGCTCGGCAAGCGACGGCGCGAGGCTGCTGTCCACGATGTCGTGGGCGATATAGCTGAGCACATAGTCTATCTTGTGGGGCTGGGCATGGTCGCCGCCCATCTGGCGCAGGTAGTCGTAGACGGCACGCATCTGGCTGACCATGGCAGGACTGTCGCCAGCCGGCGCATGGTCATAGAGCTGCTCACGGGCACGGACATAGAGGTCGCGGTAGTTGCGGCGCAGCATGTCGGCAGCCCTGCGGGTGGCGGCACGGTCAAGAAACTCCTGCTGCTCGGGGATGACCTCGCAGCAACGACGGTAGAGGTGGGCCATGACGCGGCAGGTGTCTTCGACATCGACATCGGCAAGGTGGGCATTGTCTTCGCTGAGCCCAAAGAGATGCTGGCGGCGGAAGAAGTCAAGCCGGTAGCTCACCAGCTCGGGATGGAGCAGGCGCAGGAGCTTGAGGGTGTCGATGCAGCGGTCGTGAGCAGGAAGGGGGGCATCGGGGAGATAGCGGCTGAGGTTGTGGACGAGGATTTGGTAGTCGTACTCGACATTGTGACCCACCAGACGGCAGTCGCCGATGTAGTCGACAAACTGGTGCAGTGCCTCGGCATGGCCGACGAGGGTGGCGTGGCGCCGCTCTTCGATGATGGGGTTGGGGATGTCGCCGAGCATCTCGGGGATGGGGCGCTCGGTCTGGATATGCACCACAAAGGAGGACCCCTCGACCATGCGGCCATGCAGCATCTTGACGGCGGCTATCTGCAGGATGTCGTCGTCGAAGACGCTGAGTCCGGTGGTCTCGGTATCGAAGACCACCACAGGAGCGTCGGCGTCGACGGCAGCCACAAAGTCCTGCACGTAGGTGGTGGAGTCGTAGAGCAGAAAATCGGAGGGCAGGAGGGCGCGGTTGAGCATCTTGCGCATAAACTCGCGGGCAGAGGCGGGAGCGGCAAAGACGCCCAATCCATAGAGCAAGCGTGCCCATGCCATGAAGTTGGTCTCCGAGGCAAGCACATTGAGATGGGCGAGCATGGTCTTGACCTGGACTGAGGCAAAAATATCGGTTCCCGACACCTGGAAGAAGGGCATATCGAGGGCATGGAGTGCCTCGCCCACCTTGTCGGCATCATAGTTGGAGTTGACCACGATGGCGGTGGTTTCACGATTGTCGGCAAGGGCGAGGCTTCGGGCAAGGGCAGCCACATCGTGATACTCGCTGTCGATGAGGGGCGACTCGATGAGCCGCATCTCGGCACAGTCGGCGGCGTCGCTGGGCTGGGCTGTGGGCAGCAGAGCGCGGTCTACGCCCAAGACTTCGGCAGCATAGTGATTGGTCATGGCAAGGAGCGACGCCGGCGAACGGTGGTTGATGTTGAGGTGGTAGATATGGTCGCCACAGCGCTGGCGCAGCAGGGCAAGGGTGTCGCTCTTGGCGCCCATAAAGGAGAAGATGGCCTGCTGGGCGTCGCCGAGATACATCACCATGCCCTCGCCACGGGTGACGGCGGTATCGGTGATGAGGTCGATGATGGCCATCTGCATGGCGTTGAGGTCCTGAACCTCGTCGACCTGTATCCAGCGGTAGCGGGGATAGTCGTTGTCGGCAGTGAGGGCGTCGTAGGTGAGCAGGAGCAGGTCCTCAAAGTCGATGAGCTTGTTCTGACGGCAGTAGGCGGTGTAGGCGTGGGCATAGCGCATCTTGCGCAGGGTGTTGGCGGCAAGGGCTTGGGTGCCCACATCGAAGGCGTCGCTGCGGATGAAGTCGCGATAGTCGTCTGTGTGGTCGTAGATATGTATCATGGCGTCGGGGGTAAACTCGCGACGCTCTGCACGGCAGATGGCTTTGAGGGCGCGCACATCGTCGGCGCTGACACAGTCGGGATGGAGCCTCAGCCCACGCGGATGATGATGGATAATCTGGTGCATGAAGTGGGCAAACTGGATAATCTCAGCATACTCGCGACGGCGGTTGTGGCGCTGCTTGATGGCACTCTCTTCCTCGTTCTGGTAACGGGCAAGGATGCTCAGGGCATCGTCGTCGTCGATGACCGAGGTCTCTGCCTCGACAAGGTGGTACTCGAAGAGGAAGCGGGAACAGAATCTATGGATGTTGCCGACATAGAGCTGACTGAGGTCGGCACCCTCGATATACTGGGCGATGCGCTCGCGCATGCCGCGGGCAGCGCGGTTGGTAAAGGTGAGGCAGAGCATGTCGCCATAGGCTATGCCTTGGTCGTGGGCACGACGGATGCGCTCGGTAAGTATCTGGGTCTTGCCGCAGCCAGGGGGCGCCAGCACCAGGTGGTAACCGCCTAACGGGGTTTCTATCACGCGCAGCTGACTTGCGTCGGGCTGCCAGGCAGGGGTCATAGATTGTGTCATAGTCGTATGGGTCTGAAAGAAAATATCCATAACCGCCACATGTGCTGTGACTATGACGGTCATGGATAAGGATTATATCAGGTTGTGGGGGTGTGGTGGGCAGCGGGGAGGGCGAAGGGGCTACACCGGCATCAGTACTTGTCGGGCGAGTTGCCATAAGGGATGCGGCGCGGAGCCTTGAGGGCTACTCTCGTGGTGGTCTCCATTTTTAAGCCGTTACGCCCTTGAAAGCTCATCGTAGTGAGCTTTCCCTCTATGAGCAGTTGCAGCCAGGCTGCTGCCTTTGAGGATATGCGGTGCTCTTCCATATAGTAGTGGGTGGCCTGAGAGGGATGGTTCTTGTTTTTATACTCCCAAGCCTCACCGTTGGCAAGTTGGTCGCGGTCGCATATATAGACCGTGCTGAATTCACGGCCGTCGGCGAGGGTGTGGTTGATGAGCTTGAGGACATCTATGCCATCCACAAAACACGTGATACCTTTGTCGGGCGCCATGAGCTGCTTGTATGCCGAACTGTAAGGTCTGAAGTCGCGGGGGACCCAGAAGATGTCTGTCACCTTGTTCGGACCATGAGCATAGCTGTTGGTGCATATCACAATGTAGTTGCCATCACCAGCATCGAGCTGCTTGATGATGCGGTCTTTCATCCAGGAGATGTACAACCGCTGCTGGTCGGTCATTTCCTGGGCAGATGGGGTCGAGGGAGTGGCCTTCTGAACCGGCTTGGGGGTAGTCACAGGCGCCGGTGCCGCTTGGGGGGCTGGCTTGGGGGTAGCCACGGGCGCTGGAGTAGCGGGCGTGGTAGGCGTAGAGGGCTGATAGCCTATCCGCTGCTTAATCTCTTCGACGGTGGCATCATAACTGAAGTAGGAGCCGTCGTCACCACGCTTCATCGAGAAGTCGAGGATGGTAGAACCGGGCGTGTTGAGGGCTTCGCCATTGGCGGTATTGGTCACGAGGACATTGAGATAATAGTGGTGGTCGCCCTCGGGCCAATTGCCTGTGTCGTAGTTGACAAAGAGGGTGTAGTCCAGATAGGTGTCGATGTCGTGGCTGGGCATCAGGGCACCGTCGCAGCGGTAGATGACCTCGGGGGCGTCGCCCGCCACATCACTGTCGAGGGTAACCTCGCCGGTGAGGCTCACGCTGCGGCGCTTCATGCCGCTCACGGTAAGATAGAGGTGTACCTTCATGCCTCGCTGGCCGTCCAGGATGACATCGTGCTCTACCCAGGCACGGGAAATCTTGGCATAGCGCCGGGCCGCAGCGCTGGCGCTCATGGTCACAAGCAGGGCGACCATGAGCAGCATGCCAGTGCGGACGGCAAAGGATAAGGAAGAGGTGTTCATATCGTCAACGATTGAAGCCTGCCCCGCATCAGGCCTTCTTGGTGGTGCGGGTGGCTATGATGAAATAGGTAATGAGCAAGAGGTAAGCAGCCAGAGAGAGGAGTTCGCTCAGGTGGTTGGCCCACCATGCGTCGTAGTTGAACTCGATGCCGCCAAACTTGAGCAGAGCGCTCACTACGCCCATCAGGGCACCGCCGGCGATAAATCCGCTGGCAAGCAGGGTACCCTTCTCGCCACGGGCCTTGTTGACCTCAGCATCCTGCGAACGGGTGGTGACAAACCAGTTGACGGCGCCACCCACGAGGAGGGGGATATTGAGTTCCATGGGGATAAACATACCCAGGGCAAAGGCAAGGGCTGAAATCTTGCAACGGTCGAGAACGAGGGCGATGACGGCGCCGATGCCGTAGAGCAACCAGGGCGCACCCTGACCGTTCATGAGCGGAGCGATGACGGCTGCCATGGCGTTGGCCTGGGGTGCGGCGAGCTTGCCGCTCTGGAAGCCGTAGGTCTTGTTGAGCACGATCATCACGCCGGCTACAGTGGCTGCCGACACGATGGTGCCGAGGAATTTCCAGGTCTCCTGCTTCTTGGGAGTGGTACCCAACCAGTAGCCTATCTTGAGGTCGGTGACAAAGCTGCCTGCCATAGAGAGGGCGGTACATACCACGGCACCCATAAGGAGGGCTGCCAACATACCGGCATTGCCCTTAAGACCCACAGCCACCATCACTACCGAGGCGAGAATGAGGGTCATGAGCGTCATGCCTGATACGGGGTTGCTACCCACGATGGCTATGGCATTGGCTGCCACAGTGGTGAAGAGGAAGGCTATCACGGCAACCAGCAGGATGGCTACCACGGCATGGGTGAGGTTGAAGTCCATCACGCCGGCATAGAAGAAGGCGAAGGTAACCATAAGGGTGAGCACCGAGCCGATGGCGATAATCTTGAAGGAGATGTCGCGCTGGGTGCGCACTACCTCTTCGGCACCAGCGCCCTTGCCCTTCATCTCGCGGGCGGCAAGGCCGACGGCACTCTTGATGATGCCCCAGCTCTTGATGATGCCTATCACGCCAGCCATGGCGATGCCACCGATACCGATGGAACGGCCGTAGGCCTTGAAGATGGCTTCGGGAGTCATTTCACCCGCAGGAGTGACAATATTGGGATCCCACTGGTTGAGGACGGTGTCGGGGAAAAGCAAGGCCATACCCGGAACGATAAGCCACCACACGGCAAGCGAACCGAAGCAGATGATGGCGGCATAGCGCAGACCGATGATGTAGCCCAGACCGAGGACGGCAGCACCGGTGTTGACCTTGAAGACGAGCTTGGCATGGTCGGCAAGCTGCTGACCCCATGTCACCACACGCGAGGTGAAGTTCTCGTTCCACAGACCAAAGGTGGCGACGATGAAGTCGTAGAGTCCACCGATGAGACCAGCCACGAGCAGGGGCTTGGCCTGGCTGCCTCCCTTGGCACCCGACACGAGCACCTGGGTGGTGGCAGTGGCTTCGGGGAAGGGATATTTGCCGTGCATATCCTTGACGAAATACTTGCGGAAAGGTATGAGGAAGAGGATGCCGAGGATACCACCCAGCGACGAGGCGATGAATACGCGCAGGAAGTCGGCCTGGAGGTCAAGCATATAGATGGCAGGCATCACAAAGATGGCTCCGGCTACCACAGCGCCCGAACAGGCACCGATACTCTGGATGATAACATTCTCGCCCATGGCGTTGCGGCGCTTGGTGGCCGACGACAAACCGATGGCGATGATGGCGATAGGGATGGCGGCCTCGAATACCTGACCTACCTTCAATCCCAGATAGGCGGCGGCAGCCGAGAACAGCACTACCATCAACAATCCCCACGTCACACTCCATGCTGTGACTTCGGGAATGGTCTTTTCGGGACCCATAATGGGTTTGTACTCCTCGCCGTCGTGAAGTTCACGAAAAGCGTTGTCGGGCAGCTGCACCGCGTCTTTCTCTTTTTCTGTCATTGTAGTATATATTAGTAATGTTATGATTTATGCAAAGGTAGTGCAAACCGAAGAGAATACAAAATAAACGTGTTTATTTTTATTCTTGAGGTGCAGCCTACCTTCACGGCGATAGCCGTAGAGTTAATGGAAACTGAAGAGAAAACAAAACAATCTATTGTTTTTTACATTTCCACTCACTTCCCCTGCCCTATCTTCATCATGAAGGGCGTGGCGGGCAGTCCTGTCGAACCAAAGAGGTTGGCGTCTTCGGGATTGTTTTCCCAGCCGTAGGTCACCGTGGTCACTGCGAGGTTGGGAGTGGTGAGCAGGCGCACGCTGTCGGTGCCTGCTATCTCGGCCTTGACACAATGGCGCTTGCCCTGGGCGTCGATGACAGCAAATCCGCAGAGATAGCCATAGCGGTCATGACACTGCAGACCCTGGGCCACATGGCTGAAGGTGACGAGGATGGTGCCGTCGCCCTGACGGGTAACACCGGTGGCACGAGGACTCTGGCAGACGAGGTCGCTATGGCCATAGTCGTTGTGCAGGGCATGGAGGGCAAGGCGGCGGGCTACGGTATGCTTGTCGAGGGGATGTTCGTCGGTGGGATTGCCCACGTCGATAGTCACCGCCTGACCCGTATGGGCAAGGGAGAGGGCTGAAGTCTGGGCATCGCGCAATCCGGCAAGGTCGTTCTTGGGCGTGGCGATGAAGTTGGGCAACTGCACCCAGTAGAATGGCAGCTCCGGACACTGACGAGCCTGTCGCCAGCCGTCAATCATGGCCGGGAAGAGGTCGCGGTATTCGCCGGGGCGCTCGGTATTGGCTTCGCCCTGATACCAGACGATGCCTCTGACGGGATAGGAAGCCACGGGGGCTACCATACCATTATATATACGTGAGGGGAAGTCGTTGGAGAAGTAGCTGCGGAAACCACTGTTGTCCTTCTCTACCGACACGCAGTAGCTCCAGGGATGATTGAGGATAGAGAGGCGACGGCTGCCCACCTGGACATAGAAGAGGCTGGCAGAGCCATAGCATCCGCCACCGTCGTGGTCGTCGATAATCTTGACCGTCAGCTCGTTGTCGCCGGCATGTAGCACACCGGCAGGTATCTGGTAACGACGCTTGACGGCATAGCCACGGGTGGCGCCCACACGGTGGCCGTTGACCCAGGTCACGTCGGCATCGTCGATGAAGCCGAGGGAGAGCAGAGCCTCGCGGCCGGCGAGGGAGTCGGGCACGGTGAACTTAGCAGTGGTCCAGACCACGCCGTCCATCCAGGCGAGGGGCGCGTCGGCCCACAGACCGGGCATGGCGAGGGGCTGCCAGTGACTCTTGTCGTAAGAGGGAGCATACCAGCCTTCGGCTTCGCCACGGTCGGCAGCCACCTCACGCTCGAAGCGGGTGTCGTTGGCAAGGCCGCGCAGCTCGTTGGCACGGAAGGCGTCGGAGCGGAGCTGCTCCATGAGCTGGGTATACTTGGGGAAACGGTCTATCGACCCCATGGTCATCCAGCTCTCAATCTGGGTGCCGCCCCAACTGGCGTTGACGATGCCCACAGGACAATCGAGCGCCGCATTGAGCTCTTTGGCGAAGAGGTAGCCCACAGCGGTGAAGCAGTCGGCAGCCTCGGGTGTGGTCACAGCCCAGTGGCCGCTGACATCGTCGGCAGGACGGCTCGCCAGGGCATGGTTGATTTCAAAGAGGCGTATGCTGGCATTGGTGGCATGGCTAATCTCGTCGTCGGCACGGTCGATGCTGCGCAGACGGAAGTCCATATTGGACTGGCCACTGGTCATCCACACCTCGCCAGCGAGGATGTCGGTCACGGAGAGGCTTTCCTTGCCGGCTGAGACTGTGAGGGTATGAGGTCCGGCGGCGCTGATGGCGGGGAGATAGAGACTCCAGCGGCCGTCCTTACCGGTGCGCACGGTAGCCTTGTGTCCGGCGAGGGTGGCTGTAACCTTCTGACCTTGGGCTGCCCATCCCCAAACGTGTACGGGCTCGCCGCGCTGAATCACCATGTGGTCTGAAATGATGGCGGGCAAACGGAGTTGCGCCATAGCGCCCAGGGCAAAAGCCATGAGCAGGAGTGTCAATGTGTAGATTCTTTGTTTCATGACAGTGGATAAGTTTAACAACTCAATAAGTAGGTTTATGGTCATTGTGTCTACAAATTTACACATTTTTAGCGGTTAAAACGCCATCCCCCGCCATGTTTTTGCATATTGGGATGAAATTGGTAGGCAACGTGAGGATGGTTGCGTCGCAGGAGATGGTACGGCGTGGCGCGGAAGGGAAGACGGGGAGCGTGGAGACCACACCGCCAACCTCGTATCAGAAGGCACGAGCCCTCGTAACATAAGGCACGTGGCCACGTAACATAAGTCACGAGCCCACGTATCATAAGGTACGAACCAGCCGACATGGTCACAGTGGTGGCAAAGTGAAGCTCCACCCCAGTCTTCCTCAAGGGGAAGGAGCGCAACCCAATCTCCTCAAACACAACGAGAATGAACTCACACCCCATGGTGAAGGTTTGGGGAGATGGGCTCAATTCTCTCCCCTTGGGGAGCCAGAGAGTGGCTTCTTGAGTACACTCTGTAAGCAGCGGCAACTCTGTAGGAGTTGCGTTTCCACAGCCCAGGGTTGCGGGCGTAGTCCGCTACCCTGGGTATGGCCCCCACTAACCAGGCAACTCTGACGGAGTTGCGCTTAACCGTAGGCGTTACTTGCAGTGTATATGCCCATATACCTTGAATATGCTATCGCAAGAAACTACAAAAAGATTTGTGGCTTTTCAGGGCTTTGCCCTTTGCGTCCGTGCGTGGCGGGAGATATCTCGAGAGTGAGCTCTCGGATATTCCCCGCCACCCCCATCCGCGCCTGCCTGGTGGCAGGCTGAAAAGCCGCAAATACAAAAAGTCCGCCGTTGGCGGTAAAAAAAGTCCGGCTACGCCGGTACAAAAAAATGATTACCTTATTGTCTATCTGCAGGCGTTATATAGATGGAAGAACTCAATCAGCTGTTTTTTTACCGCCAACGGCGGCCTTTTTTTACGGCCAAAGGCCGCTTTTTGAACCATGGCGGCTGTTGTCGTCATGCAAAGCATGGCGTTGGGGGGTGGCGGCGACGGCAAGGAGGAAAACTTGTTTTCCGACTGGTGTCACCGACAGCCACAAAAAGGCGAAGCCGACAACATCCGCCATGGCTTTTTGTGTTTATATCAACCCCTGATTGAAGCAGTTATTAATGGATTAATCCCGCAATTGACCCCTTGTTTCCTGCTGTGGTAACGCCTTCGGCTAATCGCAACTCCTACAGAGTAGCTGCAGGGATGGAAAACGATTGCAAGGACCTGTTCATACCATCCGCAAGGTGATGGAGATAATGACAAAGCACATAATATATATATGGTCTGCGCGCTCTCCCCTTGAGGAGAGCCAGTGAGGGGCTTCCTATGATGGTCGTTGCGCCTCCATGCTTGTCTATAATTGTGCGCGATGCCATTATTTCGGCGATTTTAACGATTATTACACGAGTAATGTTGGTGGAGTCCCGTTTTTTCACGAATTTTGTAGTTGACATAATCGTTACAGACAGCAGAATTTCAACTCTACGCACCGGTGCCACGCCCGTTGCCATTCTAAATTTATACACGCGCACTATGAAATGCGTCATTATTGCCACCCCTGCCCACCGCCCTGCTGCGGCGTACAGCCACACCGCTACAGCGTTGCTGGCAGTCATCACCCGTAGACTCTTGCCCGTAGTCATGCTGCTACTGACAGTCCTGACAGCCTCGGCGCAAACCGTCAAGGACGAAGAAACCCTGCATGTGGACTTCGACGGCTGGTTCAGCACCTTGGTCAACAACCGCAAGTTGTACAACCGCTACAACGACAGCATCTTCCTCATACACGACCACGACCGCTGGGTGGAGTTCTTTCACACCCGCGCTGCCCTGAACCATGATATCTATCAGAGCAACAAGCTCTGCCTGGACAGTATTTTCTGTTGAATACTGTTCTTTCAGATCATCACCCTGCCACAAGCCAAGAACGACGCGAGACTCTATTCGGAATTTATCAAGAGCTTCTTCAGCAAGTATATCAACCAGAACCGCTCCGATCCATTCCTCATGCTCGAGCTCTGTGACCTCATCGACACCCTGCAGGTCAACCAACCTGACTCGCTGAGGTTTACCAACTATCTGAACACGTGGCGTGGCTCTGCCTACTACCATATTTGGAACATGACCCATGACGACGAACTCCTGCAGAAGTCGTATGCTTGCTACCGGCGATGTGTCGCCGACGACGCCAAGCGCTATCCCGCCTATCAGTCAAACTATCTCAACGCGATGCTGCAACTGTGTGCGTATGTATGGGCACAAAAGAAGGTGGAGACGGTCGACGACCTGCGCGGGCGCATCAAACTGGCAAGACGATATGTCGCCAAGAACGGCAAAGAGCTCAGCCGCAAGGGCTACAAGATAACCGAACTCAAGAGGCGGCTCAACAATGCCGACGAGTCCATGGTGCGCAACATATTCCTGGTAGACCGCACCACCATCAAGAAGAAGAGCATCGACAAACTCATGTATAACCTCGTGCAAAGAAACCTGCGGAAGCCCTCACTGGACAATTCCTCGTATCTGCGCACGCTGATCATGCAGACAAACCTGAAGCAGATAACCGCCAAAGAGGCGCTCCACAGATACCGCCCGCGCTACAGGGCGTCTATGGAGAGTCTGCGCAACCGTAGGCTCGACCCCCAAGAGTTCTCATTGCATCTTATGCCCTACTATTCATTGTTCTATCTCAACGACTTGGCCGACATCCCCTACAGCGCCAAGCGCCGCAACGTGCTCCGCATGTGCCGCGACATCGAGATGGCTTTCCGCCATCGCAGCGACCGCCAGTCGGTGACCACCTTTGTCAATAACCTCAATGTCTTCGTCACCTACGACCGCATACTGTCGTATCTGAAGCCCCGCGAGCGACTTGCCTTCCTCAACAAGCTGTCGGTATCGACCCACGTGACCACCTACGCCCACTCCGTACACGTGAGCGAGATAGCCACGGTGCTCATGGAGAGTCTTGTGGACAATCAGCCCCAGTTGCTGGTGGGCTATTTGGGTTGCGAGACCGAAGGCAGCGTAAAGCGTCACAAGCGCAGGTTTGTCGAGTTTGTGCGCGAAGCCGCCCTCTACCACGACCTGGGCAAGAACACCATCATCCCTGTGGTAGACAACGACTACCGACCGCTCACCGACCAGGAGTTCAAGATCGTGAAGCGCCACCCGGAGATGGGACTCAAATACCTCGCCCTCGACCCCAAGCTGGCGAAGTATCACGACACCACCCTGGGTCACCACAAGTGGTACAACGGCAAGGGAGGCTATCCCGCCGACTTTGACAATACCCGTTCGCCTTACCGCATCATGATAGACATCATCACCCTGAGCGACTGCATGCAGGCAGCTACCGAGCGCGTGGGCCGCAACTACAAGGACGGCAAGACCTTTGATGCCGTGATGGGCGAGATGCGTCGCGACGCCGGCACCCGCTACAATCCTGACCTCGTGAGCCACATCGACGCCCATCCCGGGCTGGCACAGAAACTCAACCACCTGCTCGAAGAGGGCTGGATGGATATATACTATAATATCTACAGTCAGTATTTTGTCAACCAGCGATAGCACCGTCGCCATCATCGCGATGCCCCTGTCGACTATGGACGCCGTCACCTCGTCAGAGATGGTGATAGGGATGGTATGCGCCCTGAAAATGTTAAAAATGACGGGCGTGGTGAAAAATAATTGCATATTCTGGCAGAAAGAAGCCGAGAAATGATGTATCTTTGCACGTTGGAGAATTATCCCATAGTTGCATCACACTTAAACAATCGTCAAATGAACAGAAACAGTACCCCGGGGTTCACCCCCACCGTTGCCCGACAGATAGTCTGGGCTCTCGTCGCCATCTTCGTCTTCGTGATAGGCATGGCATTCATCCGTCCCTGGTATAACGTATGGTCGCAGGAGATGGAAGGCAAGGCCGAGTTTGCCAAAGCCGAACAGAACCGCAAGATTAAGATTGAGGAAGCCCGTGCCAACCTCGAGGCCGAGAAGCTCAACGCCCAGGCCGAAGTGGCACGCGCCAAGGGTGCCGCCGAAGCCATCAAGATAGAGAACGGCAGCATCACCCCCACCTATATCCAGTATCTCTGGGTGCGCCAGCAGAGCGACCTGAGCGACAAGACCGTCATCTATATCCCCACAGAGACCAATTTGCCCATCCTCGAGTCGACACGGATGAACAAAATCAAGTCGCAGCACGCCCCAACGGCTACACACGAATAACCAAGTAAACAATTATAATCAAGTATGAAGAAAAGAATTACTCTCTTGACATTGTTCCTGCTCGCAGTGATGACAATGTCAGCCATCCCCGCACGCCCTAATCTGTGGCGCATGATTACCCTTGCCGACGGCAGTCAAGTCAAGGCCCGCCTGGTGGGCGACGAACACGGCCACTGGTATCGTGGCGCCGACGGAAAGAGCTATGTATCAGCAGGCAATGATATATACAAGCAGGAAGATGCCACCAAGGTGGCTGCCCGTGCCAAGCAGCGTCGTGCCCGTGCCAACCAGCACTACGCCAGCCGTCGCAAGGCCGACATCTCGGGCAACCGCGGCAACTATCGGGGCACCAAGAAGGGACTCATCATCCTCGCCAACTTCAAGGACAAGAAGTTTTCTGCCAGCCATACCCTCGACCTGTACAAGAAGATAGCCAATGCCGAGAACTACAAGGACAATGGCTTCAACGGCAGTATCAAGGACTACTTCAGCGCACAGAGCGATGGCAAGTTTACCATCGATTTTGACGTGGTAGGGCCTGTAACCCTGTCGCAGAATATGGCTTACTATGGTGGAAATGACTCAGAAGGCAACGACAAGCATCCCGAGCAGATGATTAAGGAAGCCTGTGAGCTTGCCGACGGTTGGGTAGACTTCTCTGACTACGACTGGACCGGCAACGGCGAGGTGGATCAGGTCTATGTCATCTACGCCGGACAGGGCGAGGCCAACGGTGGTAGCGATGACACTATCTGGCCCCACGCTTATGAACTGGCTGCCGCCAATATAACACTCTCCCTCGATGGTGTCAAAATCAATTCTTACGCCTGCTCTGCCGAGATGGGCTACTCTGGTATCGATGGTATCGGCACCATCTGCCACGAGTTCTCTCACTGTCTGGGCTATCCCGACCTCTATGACATCTTCTATGAGGGACATTTCGGTATGTCGAGCTTTGACCTCATGGACTCTGCCGGCTACAACGACGACGGCTTCTGCCCCGCCGGTTATACAGCCTATGAGAAGTGGCTTGCCGGATGGATAGACTACGAGGTGCTCGAAGACGAGAACGTGACGGTGACAGATCTCAAGCCCACCAGCGAGGGCGGAAAGGCATACGTAATATATAATAAAGGTAACCGCAACGAATACTTCATCCTCGAAAACCGTCAGCAGACCAAGTGGGACAAGTATATCGAGGCTACAGGTCTGCAGGTTATCCATGTAGACTATGACCCCACCTGCTGGATTAACAATGTGGTCAACTCTACGGGTGAATTCCGTCAGAAAGATGGCTGGACTGCCGACTTCAAGAACGACCACCAGCGCCTCACGCTCGTGCATGCCGACAATAATGACGACAGCAAATACTGGAGCAAAGGCGAGCAGTATTATACCAAGACTACACTCACAGGCGACCTGTATCCCTACAAGTCAAACAATGAGTTGAGCGACACATCGATACCTTCGTTCGGTCTCTACAACGACAACGAGGACGGTACCCGCAACATGGGCCGTCAGGTCAAGGACATTACCGAGAATGACAACGGTACTGTGAACTTCCAGTACAATGCAGCTATCGTGGTAGAACCCACTCCAGAGGGTCAGGTGTTCTATGAGAGCTTTGACAAGTGTGCTGGAACGGGCGGAAACGACGGTACATGGAGTTCTGGCAGCAATGCGCTGGTAACAGACAACGCAGGTTGGGAGTCAGTCTCCCGTGCTGGTGGCTTCAAGTGCGGCAAGTTTGGCTCCTCCAAGAAGAGCGGCTACGCCACCACACCTTCCTTTGCCCTCAACGGCAAGGCCAAGCTCACCTTCAAGGCTGCGCCTTACGGTAGTGACGGCACCTCGCTCAAGGTGACTTACAACGGCGCCGAGGTAGCTACCCTCACCATGAAGAATGAGGAATGGACCGAGTACAGCATCGACATTACCGGCACCGGTACTGGCAAGATTACCTTCACCCCTGCCAAACGTATGTTCCTCGATGAGGTGCGCATCGTGGCTGATGGCGTCGGCACCGGCATCGATACTGTCAAGACCACTGGCAAGCCCGTAGACAACCGCGTCTACAACATCCAGGGTCAGTATCTGGGCACCAGCCTCGACAATCTCCCTGCAGGCATCTACATCGTAGGTGGAAAGAAAGTGGTGAAGTAACTACGACACATACAGACACAAAAAAATCCCTTCCGTCACTTATGGCGGAAGGGATTTTCTTAATGGTAAATTAGTTGCTGAACACGATGTGGTCGTCGGCGACATCGACCGTGATGGGCTTGTCCTTGCTTACGCGCTCAGCCAGCAGCATACGGCTCAGGTCGTTGAGCACGTAGTCCTGGATGGCACGCTTTACGGGGCGGGCGCCAAAGGTGGGGTCGAAGCCCACACGCGACAGATAGTCTATTGCCGCCTTGGTCCAGGTGAGTGTCACGCCCTGCTCGGCAGTCATCTTCTGCAACTTCTGCATCTGCAGTTCCACAATCTTGGAGATTTCCTCCTGCGTGAGCGGATGGAAGGTGATGATGTCGTCGATACGGTTGAGGAACTCAGGACGCATAATCTTGCCCAGCATCTCACGCGTGGCGTTGGAGGTCATGATGATGATGGTATTCTTGAAGTTGACCACGCGGCCCTTGTTGTCCGTGAGCCGGCCGTCGTCCAATACCTGCAAGAGAGTGTTGAACACGTCGGGATGGGCCTTCTCTATCTCGTCGAAGAGGACCACGGAGTAAGGCTTGCGTCTTACTGCCTCGGTCAACTGGCCACCCTCGTCGTAGCCCACATATCCCGGAGGCGCGCCGATGAGCCTTGTCACGCTGAACTTCTCCTGATACTCGCTCATATCGATACGCGTCATCATGTTCTCGTCGTTGAAGAGATATTCGGCGAGCGCCTTGGCAAGTTCGGTCTTACCCACACCTGTCGTACCGAGGAAGATAAACGAGGCGATAGGTCTCTTGGGGTCCTGCAGTCCGGCTCGTGAGCGGCGCACGGCATCGGCGACAGCCTTGATGGCCTCGTCCTGACCCACCACTCTGTGATGGAGTTCGTCTTCGAGATTCAGCAGTTTCTCGCGCTCACTTTGCATCATCTTAGACACAGGGATGCCCGTCCAGCGGCTAACCACCTCGGCGATATCGTCGGCAGTGACCTCTTCGCGCACCATGGCGTCGCCGCCCTGGGTACCCCGCAGCTGCTGTTGGATATGGTCTATGTCGTCCTGGATGCTCTTCAGGCGGCCGTAGCGTATCTCAGCCACACGGCCATAATTGCCCTCGCGCTCGGCCTTGTCGGCCTCAAACTTCAGGTTCTCCATCTCCTGCTTGTCCTGCTGGATCTTGTTGACCAGAGCCTTCTCGGACTCCCACTTAGCCCTGTACTGGCGCTCCTGCTCACCCAACTGGGCAATCTCCTTGTCCAGTTTGTCGAGCGAGTCGTGCAGATTGGCAGCCGCATCGTCCTCGGTGCCGTTGCCTTGACGGTGCTTGATCTCGCTGCGTATTGCCTCGCGCTCAATCTCAAGCTGCTTCAGATGGCGGTCTATCTCGTCGAGCTCCTCGGGCACCGAGTCGCGCTCCATGCGCAACTTGGCGGCAGCCTCGTCCATCAGGTCTATCGCCTTGTCGGGCAGGAACCGGTCAGAGATATATCGCTCGGAGAGCTTGACGGCTGCGATGCACGCATCGTCCTGGATACGCACCTTGTGGTGGTTCTCATAGCGCTCCTTCAGGCCACGCAGGATGCTGATGGCATCTATCTCGTCGGGCTCGTCGACCATGACCGTCTGGAAACGGCGTTCGAGCGCCTTGTCCTTCTCAAAGTACTTCTGATACTCATTGAGCGTGGTGGCACCGATAGCCCGCAGTTCGCCACGTGCCAAGGCAGGCTTCAGGATGTTGGCGGCATCCATGGCACCTTCGCCACCGCCGGCACCCACGAGCGTGTGGATTTCGTCGATGAAAAGGATGATGTTGCCGTCGGCCTGGGTGACCTCCTTGATGACACTCTTGAGTCGCTCCTCAAACTCACCCTTGTACTTGGCACCAGCCACGAGCGCGCCCATGTCGAGCGAGAAGAGCTGCTTGTTCTTCAGGTTCTCCGGCACGTCGCCCCGCCCGATACGCTGGGCGAGTCCCTCGACGATGGCGGTCTTGCCCGTACCCGGCTCACCTATCAGGATAGGGTTGTTCTTGGTTCGGCGCGAGAGAATCTGCAGCACGCGGCGTATCTCTTCATCCCGGCCTATCACAGGGTCGAGCTTGCCGTTGCGCGCCTTGTCTATGAGGTTCTGCGCATACTTGGCGAGCGCCTGGTAGTTCTCGTCGGCCTGGGCATCGTCGACCTTCTTGCCCTGTCTGAGGGCAGCGATGGCCTTCTCTACCTCGTCCTTGGTCATGCCGGCATCGCGGAGTATGCGTCCTGCCGTGTTCTGGGTCTGCATGATAGCCATGAGTATGGGTTCGATGGCCACATACTCGTCGCCCATGCGCGCAGCCTCGGCCATAGCCTTCTGCAGTATCTCGTTGGTGGCATTGGTGAAGTAGGGTTCGCCTCCCTGCACCTTGGGCAGATGGGCTATCTCGCTCTCGACGAGCGTTTCAATCTGCTGTGGGTTGACGCCCAACTTCTGGAAGATGAACCCGGTCACATCCTTACCCTTGTCCATGATACCAGCCAGCAGGTGTACCGGCTCTATGGCTTGATTCTGCGCCATCTGCGCCTTGTTGACCGCGCTCTGCACGGCCTCCTGCGCCTTGATAGTAAATTTGTCAAATGTCATATTGCTTGTTGTTTTAATTATTATCTTTGTTATTGTCACTCATCATGATACAAACTATGTACCTATGCCCGGAAACTGACAAAATGTCAGTCTCGGTCTGCCTTTTTGTCATTTTGGCGACAAAAATCATCGCCGTGGGCAACATTTTCGATGATTTGTTGGGCAATACACCTTATTATTATTATCTTTGTAAGGAATAAAACTTATATCACAACAACAATGAGACGCAATCTACTTATCATCGTTATCATCATGACCGCCATGACCCTGCTGCCAGGCTTCACCGCCACAGCTGAAGCCAAGGCCAAGCATACCTTCAAGATAGAGGGAGGCAACTTCGTCTACGACGGCAAGCCCATACAGATCCACTCGGGCGAGATGCACTATTCGCGCGTGCCCGCAGCCTACTGGCATCACCGTCTGCGCATGATGAAAGCCCTCGGACTCAACGCCGTGGCTACCTACGTCTTCTGGAACTACCACGAGACCGCTCCCGGCGTGTGGGACTGGACCACGGGTAACCGCAACATACGCGCCTTCCTCAAGGCTGCTGCCGACGAGGGCATGATGGTCATCCTGCGTCCCGGTCCCTATGCCTGTGGCGAGTGGGAGTACGGCGGCTATCCCTGGTGGCTCAGCACCGTGCCCGAGATGAAGATACGCACACAGAACAAAGCATTCCTTGACTCGTGCCGCACCTACATCGGACAGCTCGCAGCCCAAGTGCGCGACTTCCAGATAACCAAGGGCGGTCCCATCGTCATGGTACAGGCCGAAAACGAGTTTGGCTCGTACGTCAGCCAGCGCAAGGATATCCCCCTCGATGTACACAGACAGTATAGTGCCGCCATCCGTCAGCAGCTCATCGATGCCGGCTTCGACATCCCCATGTTCACCAGCGATGGCAGCTGGCTCTTTGAGGGCGGAGCCATCGAGGGAGCACTGCCCACATGCAACGGCGAAAACAATATCAACACCATCAAGAAGAAGGTAGACGCCTATCACGGCGGAGTGGGCCCCTACATGGTGGCAGAGTTCTATACCGGATGGCTCGACCACTGGAACGAACCTTTCCAGAAGGTCAGCTCCGATGCCTTTACCAAGCAGATGCAGAAGTATCTCGATGCCGGCATCAGCTTCAACTTCTACATGGTGCACGGTGGCACCAACTTCGGCTTTACCTCGGGTGCCAACTATACCAAGGACATCCGTCTGCAGCCCGACCTCACCAGCTACGACTACGATGCCCCCATCAGTGAGGCAGGATGGGCTACACCAAAGTATGAGGCCATCAGAAAGATACTGATGCAGTATAACAAGGATGTGCCGGCAGTGCCCGAGCGCATACCTGTCATCACGCTGCCCCAGATACGTCTCACCCAGACCCAGAACCTCTTTGACCGCATCGAGGGGATGACGCCCGTGGAGTGTGATACCATGCCTACATTCGAGGCGCTCGGCCAGGGCCACGGATACGTGCTCTACCGCCGCCACTTCAACCAGCCCATCGCCGGAGTGCTCAAGGCCGACGGCATTGCCGACTATGGCATCGTCTATGTCAATGGCGAGAAGGTGGGCGAGCTCAACGCCGTCACTGGCGTAGACAGTCTGGAGGTCGAGGTACCCTTCAACAGCACCCTCGACATCCTGGTCGAGAATATGGGACGCATCAACTATGGTGCCCGCATCTCCGAGAGCTTCAAGGGCTTTGTGCGCCCCATCACCATCAACGACAACCCTATCGAGGGTGAGTGGAAGATGTATTGTCTGCCCATGAGCGAGGCTCCCGTGCTGGCTGCTGGCGACCACGGCTATGCCAAGGGTCTGCCCGTAATCTACCAGGGTCAGTTTGATGTAGCCAGCCCCGGCGACACCTTCCTCGATATGGAAGAGTGGGGCAAGGGTATCGTCTTTGTCAACGGTGTCAATCTGGGCCGTTACTGGAAGGTGGGTCCCCAGCAGACCCTCTATCTGCCTGGTTGTTTCCTGAAGAAGGGCAAGAACGATATTGTAATCTTTGAGCAGCAGAACGATGTGCGCCACGACCATGTGAGCGGCATCGATACCCCCAAGCTCGATATTCTCAAGAAATAGAAGATATTCAGATAGATTAAAGTTTTCATAATTTGTGCCTTCTCCCGTTGTGAAATGTGAGAGGGCTTTTTTGTGTACGCTCGGTAGGAGGGTGGGTAGGATTGTGCGCACGGCCACGTATAGATTAGCCCCGCGATTGCCCCCATGTTTCCTGCTGCGGGTAACGCCTTCGGCTAATCGCAACTCTTACAGAGTAGCTACACCTTATTATATATATACCCAGGGTAGAGGTACTTCACGCCTCAACCCTGGGCTATGAAATCGCAACTCTTACAGAGTTGCTGCTGCTTGCGTGCCATAATTCATCGTTGATGATGCGCCCCCCAGGGCTATGCATGATTAATCCGTTGACGATGATGTGTGCCTTTGCCACCATGTATGGTTATCCCATTGTTGACGGTGCGCACCCCAGGGCAATGCATGATTAGTCCGTTGACGATGATGTGCGCCCCAACAACCATGTATGGTTATCCCACAGTGGATGAAGTGCTCCCCAAGGGTTATACATAATTTGGTTGTTGTTGATGATATGCACACCAACAACCATGTATGGTTATACCCTCGTAGGTGGTACGCACCCCTGGCAACTCTGTAGGAGTTGCGTTTCCCCAGCCCAGGGTTGCGGGCGAAGCACGCTACCCTGGGTATGCGACCAACTAATATAGCTACTCTGTAAGAGTTGCGCTTAGCCGTAGGCGTTACTTGTAATGTATATGCCCATATACCTTGAGTAAGCCATCACAAGAAGCTACAAAAAGATTTGTGGCTTTTCAGGGCTTTGCCCTTTGCGTCCGTGTGTGTCGTGCACTATCTCGAGAGCGAGCTCTCGGATATTCCCCGCCACCCCCATCCGCGCCTGCCTGATGGCAGGCAGAAAAGCCACAAATACAAAAAACCGCCTTTGGCGGTAAAAAAAGTCCGGCTATGCCGGTACAAAAAGAGGATTACCTTATTATCTATCGGTAGCGTCATATAGTTGGGATAACACAAGCTGCTGTTCCTGCCATGGTAACGCCTTCTGCTAATCGCAACTCCTATATAGTTGCCGGGGGTGCACCCCGTCCACCATAAGCTCCATCCTAACCTTCCCCTTGGGAGGGCACTGAAAAAGTCCCCCATCCCCTGCAAATAGCTGGATAATA
>OLSX01000887.1_pt1 | contig 29659 bp, 29 predicted proteins | sample 1673141 | NCBI WGS metagenome assembly OLSX01 (sample SAMEA3136759, study PRJEB25190) | human gut metagenome | biome: human gut; feature: human-associated habitat; material: faeces | place: Austria | collected 2013
TACTCCTCTTATTGTAGCTTAGGAATGAGAACGAATAAAGCACACCTGGCTGGTGTGCTTTACCCGGCAAATATATTGTAACAAAGGAGCAGATATTATGGAAAAAAATTTAATTCCCCGCCCCGAGCATCCCCAACCGATGTTCAAAAGAGAAAACTGGCAAAATCTTAACGGAGAATGGCTTTTTCATATTGATCAAATAGGACCTGCCGAAGAGGTAATGATTGAACCATTCGCTACTGCGCCTTATACTCAAAAAATAATTGTTCCCTTTTGTCCGCAAAGTAAGCTATCAGGGATTGAAAACAAGGATTTTATGCGTTTGGTTTGGTACAAGCGCAGTATAATAGTCACCGAAGAACAACTGAAAGGACGGATACTTTTGCATTTCGGTGCGGTTGATTATGAGGCAACAGTTTACATAAACGGTGAAATAATAGGCAATCATTTCGGCGGCTATAGTTCCTTCGAATTTGACATTACCGACAATGTTAAGGTCGGGGAAAACGATCTTACCGTTAAAGCAAGCGATGTTATGGAAAATATTCCGAGGGGCAAGCAGTGTCATGACTCTTATAACCCTTATGGTTGTCTGTATACCCGCACCACAGGAATTTGGCAGACCGTTTGGCTTGAATTTGTACCGTCCGGTTACATTAAAACCGCAAAGTACTATCCCGATATAGAAGAATCGGCTTTTGATATTGAATTAACTCTGTCACTTGGAGGAAAGCTCACGGTTGAAGCGCTTTACGAGGGTAAAAATGTCGGCGGCTGTACCAAGGAAATTAAGGGAAGTTATGCAAGATTCCGTCTTCCCCTTAAGGAAAAACATCTGTGGGAGGTAGGAAACGGCAGACTCTACGACCTTAAATTCACCCTTGAAACCGAATACGGCACAGATGTGTTATACAGCTATGCCGGTCTCAGAGAGGTGAGAATCGACGGCTTTAAGGTGCTTATCAACGGCAAAAGCGTTTTCCAGCGCACCGTACTTGATCAAGGTTATTATCCCGACGGTATTTACACCGCACCGTCCGACGAGGCGCTTAAACGCGATATTGAAATGTCGATGGCAATAGGCTTTAACGGCGCACGCCTGCACGAGAAAATATTTGAGCCGCGCTTCCTCTATCACTGCGATAAGGCGGGCTACCTTGTGTGGGGCGAACACGCTAACTGGGGGCTGATTATGGAAACTGCCCAAGGCTTTTTGAACTTCCTGCCCGAATGGAGCGAGGCGGTGGAGCGTGACTTCAATCACCCCGCAATAATCGGCTGGTGCCCGTTAAACGAGACCTGGAACGGAACAGGAAAAACCGCCCGGCGTACAATATCGGCTATTTATAAAGAGACAAAGCGTCTTGATCCCACACGCCCCGTTATAGATACTTCCGGTTTCTGCCATGTGATGACCGATATTTACGATCAGCATGACTATCAGCAAAATACCGCAAAATTCCGTGAAAGCTATATAGGCTATAACGGAAAACAGGACAGTTTCAAATTTGATGATTCCCAAAAGCAAAAATATATACCTGATTTACCGCTTTATATAAGCGAATTCGGGGGATTAAAATGGGTTCCCGAAAGCAAAAAGACCGAGGTTCCCGAAAACGCTTGGGGATGCGGCGCGCCCGAAACCGAGGAGGATTTCTTCACACGCTATGAGGAATTTGTTGCCGCTATGCTTGAGGCGCCGAACATTATGGGCTTCTGCTATACCCAGCTTTATGATGTTGAGCAGGAGGTAAACGGACTTTATACCTACAGCCGTGAAAAGAAATTCGACGATTACTCCCGCATAACAGCCGCCAATACCAAAAAGGCAGCTATTGAAGACTAAATAATTTAATAATCATACGCCGTGTGAGCTAATGTGCGGCGGAAGACAGAGAACCGTCCGAAACCACTGAAAAAGGGCGATTCCGGCAATCAGCCGGACGGAAAGCAACGGCAAAATCGGGGTTCAAAATTAATTTTTGGAAATAGTTCTCAATTTTCTTAAAAATCGCGATAACAGGTAGGGTTTTCTTGCCTGTTACACCGAATATTTCGCCGAGGCAATGGTATTTAACGATATTGTCGCCGTTCACAGGTATATAGAAAAACACGGGTCCCTAAAGCTCGCCACAGTAATTAAAGCATAAAAGCCATTAAAAAATTCCAGATTGACTCTACGCCTTTTACTGATTTTATTTTTTCACAGACCTTGATATTATCATAAAATCTATAATTGCACTGACACATATGATGTTACAATACTTTGCTTTAAATATGGATTGGCTTTTTAAAAAGTTGTTTTATTTCATCATAAATAGCAAATAGTCTAATCTTTATCCGTATGAACCATAAAGCTTGCTCCCTCCCATAAAAGGGAGGGATTTTTCATTCGTGTAATGATTATTTCGTGTTCACTGCGATATGTCATATAAAACGCCACTCCACATCTTTTTGTTATCTTCGGATAAAAGCTCACTGAGCTGTTCTTTTTGAATTTCGGAAAAACCATAATGTTCTGCCATTTCATCAACCGATTTATGGATCACTTTAATATACAAATAGGTTCTTCCTTCACTTTCTGTGGTTTCGACGATATTCCCGTTTCCGTCGCCTGTTTCGGTTACGACATTTTCAGTTTTTGTCTCGGTACTATAGGTTATTGCATTCATTGCCCAAAAAATATCCGTCAATACCCGCTTTTTGTTCTCGTCCATAGAAACAACTTCCTGCGGTTCATTTGGATCTCCGGCAATTTTTACAGCATAAACAGATAAGACTTCCGGCCATACCACGTTCCCTGACATTTCAAGAACATCATAGGTATTGCTGTTTTTTATTTCAGTTATCTTAGCCTCATATTCTTTATTGATTTCGGATATTACAGTCTGCAACGTTATACCGCTTCCTGTATCTTCACCAATAAAAAATATTCCGAAACAGGAGCCTGCAATCAAAGCGATAATACAAATTATAATGATAATAACAACCGATACAAAACCGCCTGCGGCAATAGCCGCAATCATCGCTTTTACTCCCGCTATAGCCGCTTTAACGGCAGCGGCTACGGCTTTTGCCGTAACAACCGCCGCCTTATACGTTGCCCGTGCCGCTTGCCTTGCAGCCTGAGCCGCCATTTTTGAAGATTTGGCGGTTGCTTCGGCAGTTTTCTTTGCCGCTTTTGCAGTCTGCTGTGCAGTTTTAACCGTAGTTTTTGTTGTGTGCTGAGCCGTTTTGATACTTTGCCGACCGGTCTTTATACTCTTATGAAGCGTTTTAGCCGCAGACCTTGCGGATTCAGCCTCCTTTCGTGTACGCCTAATTTCCCTATACAACCGATTGCCGCCGTCATAGATATTATTGACGGTTTGCTTTGCCGCTTTCCCGGTACCCTCCGCAACCGTTTCTGCCATATACTTTACCTTATCCTCGGCATACTCGTCGGGAGTAATACGGGCGTCATCGGATAAGTTTTGCACCTGTTGCTTTGTATGGACTGTTGCGTTTTTCGTGACCTTCGCAAGCCCCGCCGCTTTATCAAGAGCCTTAATATCCTTTATGCTTTCCTTGGTTTTGATGTCTTTCATAAGGATATACCCTCTCAGTTTTCACCGAATTTTGTAGTCATCAAACGGTAAAGCTGCGTATTCTTCGGGAATTTATTGACGAACGGCACGAGCGCCGAGCCGACTTTCATAAGCCCGCGTCCTGCTTCTACATTGGTGATATATGAAAGTTGTGTATCTGATATATTTAAGAGTTCCGCAAGTTTGATACGGTCTGTTGACGCCTGATTGAGCATGATAACGAACTCCGAGTTTGCAAGCATTGTTCTTGCTGTATGGCTCTGCAACAGGTCATCCACATTCTGCGTAATACCGGTACAGAACGCACCGTACTTTCTGACACGTTTCCAAAGGGTAAACAGGAAGTTTGCCGAATACTCATGCTGGAACAAAAGATAGATTTCGTCGATGATAATAAATGTGTTTTTGCCCTTTGCGCGATTGGCGGTAATACGGTTTAATATACTGTCAAGCACAACGAGCATACCAATCGGCAAAAGCTGTTTGCCGAGATCGAGAATGTCATAGCAGATAAGGCGGTTATTGACATCTACATTTGTTTCCTTTGCAAATGTGTTAAGCGAACCGTCGGTGAAAAGCTCAATGGCAAGAGCAATTTCCTGTGCTTCGGGTTCGTCCTGTTTGAGCAGATCCGCGCGGAAGTCCTTTAATGTCGGAACCTTTCCTTTATATCCACGCTTTCGATAATTGCGGTAAACATTCTTGGCACAGCGGTCGATAAGCGACTTTTCCTGTGCTCCGAGACTGCGGCTGCCGATAAGCTGCTCGCAAAGGGACAAAATGAACTCCGATTTTAAGATAAGCGGATCTTCGCCGTCACCGTAGTCGCTGTTCATATCCATTGCATTGATGTGGTTCTTACTTGTAGCGGAAATGTCAATAATCGCACCGCCCATAGCTTTGACAAGTGGCGCATACTCTCGCTCGGGGTCAATGATGATAATATCCGAATTTCCCGCAAGCATAAGGTTGGCAATTTCACATTTGCCGGTAAAGGATTTACCCGAACCGGACACACCCAAGATAAACGAATTGCCGTTCAAAAGACATTTGCGGTTGGCAATAATCATATTGTTGCTGATGGCATTCTGCCCGTAATAGATACCGTGTTCATGAGCGACCTCCTGAACCTTGAACGGCATAAACACAGCCAGGCTTTCGGTTGTCAGCGTTCTTGTTGCCTGTATCTTTTTACAGCCGATAGGCAGCACGGTATTTAGCCCATCGGTCTGCTGAAATTTCAAAACGGCAAGCTGGCACAAATGCCGTCTTGCCGTCGAAAGAATAGTTTCTGTATCCGCATCAAGTTGTTCTTTGCTGTCTGCCATGTGCGCCATTGTAACGGTGGCACACATCATTCGCTGATCGCGGGTGGTAAGGTCATTCAAAAATTCCTTGCTTTCTTTACGCTGAAGCTCCATATCATAAGGAACAACCGCCGAGAAATTGTTGTTTTGATTTTGCTTTCTCTGTCAATTCGTTATATTCGTCTCCACGCCGAGCAGACGATTCTCAACTTCGCGCACCGCCTCATCCATAGGGATGGGGACAATATCAATGGACAACATCATATTGCGATTGAGTTCCGTAAGCTCTGATACCATACTGTCTTTGATATACGATGCGTAGTCCTTTAAGAAAAGCACACGCACATATTTTTCGCCAAGCTTCACATAATCGTCGGCTCTCTCCATAGAATCGGGACAGATATAGTCCTTGAAATCGTGTCCCTTTTTCATCATGTCCGAGAGTTGACAATGAAAGCTTTCCTCCTCTCCGGCACGGTAAAAGTCGTGAAGCAGCCGAAGTTTTTCGGTAGCGTCCAATTCCTCGCATTTAGAGCCGAGAGCAGAAAAGTGAGCGCGAAGGTCTGACGCAATTCGGGCAAAGTAGGCACGGGCTTCCTCAATGTCCTTTTTGACAATCGAAACGGTCAAATACTTTTCTTGAATGATTCCGTTTGCGTTGCTTGCCTTGTCAAGCAGAATGTTGTTGTATTCCTCACGGTAGCAGTCAAGCTCACCGCCGGTTTTGGGGATAAGGATTTCCTTTTCAAAATTCACCTTATTGATACGGCGATTGTTGATGGTAAGCTTTGTAGTCGCCCCACTGTCAAGACTGTTGAGCAGTTCGGAATAGCAGAGAAACATCGTTTCTTTATCTTCCTTGCCGGCAACAAGATAGTTGATGTCGGTAAACCGAAAGGTTTTTGCAAACTTATTTCCGACTTTGAAAATACCGTCCTCCCAAATGGCTGTAATGGGGATATAATCGTGAACCGACCTCGGGACGGTATATTTCTCTTTATCCTGTTTAAGCATATTTTTAAGCGATTTCATCATATCGTTTTCTTTTCCTCCTTCTTAGATTTTTCCATTGCCGCCGAATATAGCGTGTCACATTCAAATTTAACCTTTATAGGTTCAATAAACTTCGATTTTAACCAGACCTGCGCGAACTGTTCGGCGGTCATACCGTTATAGGTAACAAAGCCGCAGGCGATAAACGGAGCCGCACCGAGCATACACATCCACGATAGCGTTTCCACACCGAAGAACGGCTTGAGTACAAAGTATAAAAGCACCGCCATACCGCAACCTATTACAGCAAAAATGAACTGTCGCATTGACAGTCCGAAAAACATAGACTCTGTGTAATTTCGTATTTCACGGTTGATTTTTATTTCCAAAAATTCTTCCTCCTTTTGTGTTTTTAGGCAAAAGAAAAGCACTCACCGCCTTTGAAGTGAGTGCTTAAGATAAATAATTTAATTATTTGGGTATTTTCCAGTACCCCGAAGTATCCGTTCCCTCACGGACAATATATCCGTTTTCTTTAAGTTATTTAATTGCACGGTAAACCGTTTTTTCTGTTTTCCCTATTTTTTCGCAAGCGCTGTGGTTGTCAGATAATCGCATTCCTTTAGCAAGTCGAAAACCGCTTTTTCGCTCTTGGACATTTCATGGACATTTTAATGTCCATGAGCATTTATAGTTATAATTCGCCGATCAAGTGGCTTTTATATCGTTAAAATCTTAATTTGCGAAAATCCTGTTTGCTTTTTGAGATGTTCTTAAAGTATTTCATCGGAGAGATTTGCGGTATTTTGCCGGAGAGATTTGCGGTAAATCAATTTGCTGACTGCGCAGTTATCGTATCACATTTTGCAAAAAATTATTTTGTGCATTGATAACTGTCTCTTTTTTTGATTTTGGGCATAAGAAAAATCGCCATCTGAACGATGCCGATTTTCACAATAGTTATTAAATTTACAGTTCTAATGAGCTCTCGTTTAAGAGGAACTCATATAATCCCAAATGAAGAATTCCATCCTCGTCAGTCCAAGCCTTCATTGGGGTCTTGCTAACAATAATCTTCTTGAAAAAGTCTTTGGTATTCTTAAGCGGTCTCAGCTCGGCTTCCATTTTTGAAGATTCGCTGACATTGAGCGCTGATTGAATGTAGTATTTTTTCGCTCCTACATTCACAACAAAATCAATCTCGCATTGCTTTTTGGTTTTCTTACCTTCGTTTCGCTCGACGATTTCTACAACACCTACATCAACTGAATATCCGCGACAAAGAAGCTCATTGTAAATGATATTCTCCATTATATGAGTTTCTTCCTGCTGCCTGAAGTTCAGTCTTGCATTGCGAAGTCCGATGTCCGTGCAGTAATACTTTGAAGGGTATTCAAAATATTTCTTTCCTTTTACATCGTATCTTTTTGCATTGCTGAACAAGAAAGACTCAATTAAATAATTAAGGTAATTTGAGATGGTAGTACCGGAAACCTTTATGCCTTTGACGGACTGCAAGGTGTTCGCGATTTTGCTCGCATTGGTAAGCGAACCGATTGACGAACACAAGTCATCCGTCAGTTCTTCGAGCACATCAGGAAGCTCTATCTCATATCTCTCAACTATATCTTTGAAATACACTTCCGTAAACAAGCCTTGAAGATAGCTCATTTTTTCTGCATCTGTTTTTTTAGAAAGGACAAGCGGCATACCACCGTACAAAGCATATTCTTCATAAGCGTCCGATTTATCTCCGCCTACGAAAGCATAGTATTCCTTGAAGGAGACCGGGTAAACCCGAACCTCATCACCTCTGCCTCGAAATGCAGTCAGAATGTCCTTCGTAAGCATTTTGGAGTTACTTCCGGTAACATAAATATCTACATTGCGAAGTCGCAAAAGCCCGTTCAACACATTATAAAGTCTTATATTATCCGAATTTTTCAGTTCCTCCTTTGAGATGGCATATTGTACTTCATCAATCAAGATATAGTACATATCCTTGTTTACTATCCTTGACCGAACATACTTTGACAATTCATCAGGGTCACGGTACTGAACATTCGTATCGTCATCAAGTGCAATAGTAATAATCTGTTCCTCCTTCACTCCGCTTTCAATCAAGTAATCGTAGAACAAATTGAACAGCAAATAACTTTTACCGCACCGTCTAATGCCGGTGATCACCTTAATCAAACCGTTTTCCTTTTTGTTGATTAACCTATTCAAATAACTATCTCGTTTAATAATGTGTTCCATAGCAATCCTCCGCACAGTTGAAACTTATGGGTATTGTTACCCAACTTTCAACTGTATTATACCACCGCCTTATAGAAAAATCAAGACATCACTTAAAACTTAGGGGACAACGCTCCTGAATTTTAATTACAGCCCCATCATTTCACGCACAATGCGGTCTGCCATTTTAACGCTGCCGACGAGAACAAGCATATTGAATATCAGCTCACCCACATAGCTCCACACCTGCGTAACCGCTGCTGCGGAAGTATCTACTGTCGGCGGACTTGATGCAAATACCGAAAAGATTACACAGGCAAGCACAATAATTGCTCCTTCAAGAAGCACGGCGCAGTAGCTTTTTAAGAATGTCTTGCCCACATTCTCGGTTGGCTGTCCCGCAAAGGTGGAAAGCGGAACAGGGGCGATTGCCGAGTACATATAGATTTTGAAGAATCGCCCGTAAACGCTCATAATCATAATAAAAGACAGCACCGTTATGAATAATCCGCCAATCAGCGTAACCGCCCATAGCGGTATCGATTCCCAAAATCCGCAGTCTTCAATGGCATCAATTATGCTTTGCGGCAATGCTGTTGAAGATGAACTGGCAATTCCGGAAGCCGTCATTATCTTGGAGATAACGCCTTGCACAATGACCATCAGTTTGAGCATCAATTCAAGACCGTAGGTTATAACGCCCTTTGCGAGTGCAAAACGGATAAACAGCTTTAAGGCATGTTCCGGTTTCTTTACTTCTGTTAAAGAACCACAGGTTTTCACAACGCCTACAACAAAAAACAGGACGAGCAAAGCATATCCGATAGCCTGCAACGCCCCATGAATATTGAGTATTACATGCCATATCGCACCGCCCTTAAAGTTTTCGGGCGACATTGTAAGCAGCGTCCATATCTCTGCAAACTTTGAGTTCCAGGTTTCAAGTGCATTTTGCAGATTTTGAACTACCCAGTTATCGGACAAATTTCATCACTCCCTTCAAAGATTTGCCGGGCGGAGCTTTTCGGCTCCGTCCGGCTTCTTGCTCAACCCGTAATGAGATTAAGAATCTCTTTTGCAAAGGTAATGACAATACCGCCCGCAACCGTCAAAAAGCCGTTGGCTCTCTGCGACGGATCGTGGGATTTAAGCGAAAGTCCCACCTGCACGATACCGAAGCCGAGCATGATAAGACCGATTGCTCGGATAAGTCCGAAAATGAAATCGGACAAGTTGTTGACTACGGTAAGCGGATCGTCATTTGCGGCAAATGCCGTCATAGACATGGTAAACATAAGTGCTGCCACAAGCACAATGGCACAGTAAATGCTAAATCCCTTTCTGACCTTGTAGGGCACGGGGAGTTTAGTGGTGTTCTTTTTGAGATTTGTTTTCTTCATGATTTCTTTCCTCCATTTTTTCTTTTTTTAAGATTTCTTCAATTTCTTCTTCGGTCAAAATAGCAAAATCGCCGACCTCATCGGTAAGCTCAAACGGCTCCAGCTTCAAAACATCCCTGTCAAACCGGAAACTGCCGATACTGTAATTCGGTCGGGTATGGTCGTAAGGTTCGGCTCCGCCGTCTGCCGAGAGCTTGATATTCGGGTGCTTTAATATGTCATACTTCAAATCCATAATCCGCAGTTTTTTGCCAGATGTCAAATACATTATCCGCACAGGCAGACACCTTGCTCGTTTCGCTGTCGGGGAGCATTTCATTTATCATACGCTGGTCAAGTGCCAACTTTCGTCCGTCGTTTGTAATAAGCAGCATATTATCAACGCTTGAGTCCACCATCTTGTTGCGTACCTTCTCGGCTCGCTCGGATAGTGACTTCACCATTTCCTTTTGCTGTTCGGACGGTTTTAAGACCACATTATGATAGTTTGCTTTCGGGACGGGTAAGTTTAACATATCCGCCGTTTGAATATCCGCTGTTTCCTTAAACAAGGACATCAGCTCCGGCAGGTTGTAGAACTTAGCAAAGCGTGTTTTTGCACGGTATCCGCTGCCTTCGGGCGCAAGCTCGATTGCCGTCACCGTCTCGCCGAAGGTAGAAGCCCAACTGTCAAAGTGAATTAGGTTGTTCCGTTTCAGCAGGTTATACTGCAAATATTTCTGCATAGTATAAAGCTCAACCATAGAGTTGGAAATGGGCGTACCGGTTGCGAACACAACACCTTTTCCGCCCGTTAGCTCATCAAGATAGCGGCACTTCATATACAGGTCGCTGGACTTTTGTGCCTCGGTTTGAGAGATACCGCCCACATTCCGCATTTTCGTAAATGCGGCGAGGTTTTTGTAGTAATGCGCCTCATCGATAAATAAACGGTCAACACCAAGCTCTTCAAAAGTAACGACATCATCCTTTCGGGTTTGGTCGTTCAGCTTATCGAGCTTTTGTTTGACCGTCTTTTTAGACTTTTCAAGCTGTTTGATTGAGAAGTTTTCGCCGCGATTCTTTTTAAGCTCCGCAATGCCGTTCATGATTTCCTCAAGCTGTTGGCTGAGAATAGCCTGCTGTCGTTCAATCGACATGGGTATCTTTTCAAACTGGCTGTGACCGATGATAATAGCATCGTAATCACCGGTGGCAATTCGTCCGCAGAATTTCTTGCGGTTTTTAGTTTCAAAGTCCTTTTTGCTCGCCACAAGAATATTTGCCGATGGATATAGTTGAAGATACTCTGCCGCCCACTGCTCGGTCAGGTGGTTCGGCACTACAAACAGGCTCTTTTGACAAAGCCCCAAGCGTTTGCTTTCTTGTGCCGCCGCAACCATTTCAAATGTCTTGCCGGCACCTACCACATGAGCAAGCAAGGTATTGCCGCCGTAAAGAATATGGGCGATGGCGTTGACCTGATGGGGTCGCAGTGTGATTTCGGGGTTGATACCGACAAAGTTCAGATGCTCACCGTTATACTCACGGGGACGAACGCTGTTAAACTTTTCGTTATACAGCTTGCAAAGCCTGTCACGGCGCTCAGGGTCTTTCCATATCCAGTCGGCAAAAGCATCCTTTATAAGCTGCTGTTTGCCCTGTGCAATGGCAGTTTCCTTTTTGTTCAGCACCGGCTTTTTATTGCCGTTTTCGTCCTCCACATAATCAAAGATACGCACATCACGGAGATTCAGCGTTTCTTCAATGATTTTGTAACCGTTGATTCTGCTTGTGCCGTAGGTGTTGTATACCTTGATATTTCCTCTGTCGTAGGATTTGCCCTCAATATTCCATTCACCCGTGTACTCCGAATAATGCACATGAATGTTCCAAGAGATATACCTTGCCGTACTGAAAAGCTCGAACACAAACTGCTCGACATCTTCGGGCGGCAGCCAAGTTGCACCGAGCCGGACGGATATTTCACTTGCAGTAAGGTCTTTCGGCATAACCTCGGATAGTGCCCTTACATTGACTTCAAAAGTAGCATCGCTCTCAGCCGCCGTCTTTGCAACTGCAAGCTTCTCTCGGACATTACCCGACAAATACTCATCGGCGGGTATATATTTCGGCTCAGAAGAACCTTCGACATAAAACGGGTTAAGGAAGATAACCCCCGAAAGGTCTTCAGCAATTTCTTCCTCGCTTTTTCCCGTCAGCCCGCACATATACGGGATATCTATCTTCGTTTTCTCCGCAAGGGATAAAGCCAAGGCTTCTGACGCAGTATCTACGCTTGTAACCGTAACCTTTTGCTTTATGGTTCGCTTTGAGAACATATCCGCTTTACGGACAAAGTTGCCCTCATCGTCAAGCACTTCAAGGGAAGAAAGCAAGCTGTAAGAACTGTCGGAATTGAAAGCGGAATTGTTCGCCCTTGAATTGATTAGTCCGTATTTTTTGCTGAAAGCGTCATACAGCTCGTTGAGCTTTTCCTGTTCTGCCTTAATGTCCGATTCGGGGTAATCCTCGGTTTGGTACTCAATAAGCGTTCTCACACAGTCACGAATACCGATCATACCCTTAATTCGGTTTTCGGCGGTTACGGATACATCAACGGGCTTCATGCGGCTGTTTTCACGGTAATAGATTTTGCCGTCAACTACCGTGTAGCTGAAATTACGAACCTCGGGATCGGCGGGAATAGACAGATCTTCTTCCTCTTCGGTCAGGTCTTCGTATTCATATTCCGTAACCTCCGCATGGATGCTTTCTATGGCTTGTGTCAACTGCTCCGCAAGGCTTTGATCCTCATAGGCGATACAGGCTGACTGCATATCGACCAGCCGTCTTTTAAACGCACTTCAATTTCGTACCGTTCTTCGTTTAAAAGATGTTGCCCTTTTCTGTGTTCTGTGGTATAATTCGGATTGTCCATAGTGATGATCCTTTCAGAATTGGTGTAGCAAATTAATTCTACCACAGGTTTGTCACTATGGACCTATTTTTTTATTTTATTTCAACTTCATTTTACAACGCGCGTTAATTTTTCATTTGTCCTCACCCCATATTTAAAGTAATCGCAAATCCCATTCAAGCGGTTTAAACCAATGCCTTTTCAAGGGTATTCCGTATAGCTCCCACTCACACAACACCGTGCAGCTTTAAAAGCCGCACGGTGTTGTTTTGTGCTGAGCGCTTTATTTTTCTTTGCAGCGCGGAGTATCCTTATCCTTTTTTCCTTTGCCGAAAATGCCAAGCTCGCCTATGCCTATTACAATAAGCATTCCGCCGAAAATTTTCGCGGTTATATCGCCTCCGAGGAAATCTGTGAGCAAAAGTCCGCCTGCCGTGCCGATAAGCCCCCAAACGGAGATTTTTGCCGCAAGCTTCCATTTTATCTGCTTTTTAAACCCGTAAACCGCAACGGCCGCCGCAGCTATCGGGATAAAAAAAAGTAGGTTTATCCCCTGGCTTTTAAGCTGCGGCATATCGGTAAAGACCGACAGATAAATTATAAGCACCGCACCGCCGCCGAGACCCATTGCACCTATAATGCCCGATAAAAGCCCTGCCGCAAGGGCTGTCCAGCTCATCTGCAAAGCAGGCGCACGCCCGCATAGATCATAAATCCGCCGAAGATGCGCTTAAGCCATTTCGGAGATATTTTTTTCATTATAAGCGTTCCGAGCAAAGACCCTGCAATTCCGCCCGGAATAAATATGAACGAATCGGAAAGCGAAACATATCCCTTCATGAGATAAAGTGTGGCGGATAAAACCGTTATCGGCAAAATGACCGCAACGGCATTTGCATGCGCCTGCTTGCGCTCAAGTCCCAGCCTTTGCAGAAGCGGAACGGCAATCATTCCGCCGCCCGCTCCCAAAAGTCCGTTCACAAGTCCCACCGCAAGCCCCGCTCCCGCGGTTAAAAGACTTTCTTTTTTAAAAAAATTCATAGAATCACCGCTGTTATTTTTCCCGCTTCGGCGGTGTTTCATTCGCTTTTTCGGCAAACCAAAACCGCCGAAGCAAAATGCCCGGCGGTTTCGGATAAATAATTATTTCACGAATCGGCTGATACGCGGTTTCTTTTTGGCAAATGGGTTGCTTGTGGGGTTAATTTCAGCCGAATAAGCGGCGCCGCAGCTTTGGCAGACGTCTGTTCCCGCCTTGTTTACCGTGCCGCATTTTACACATTCCCAAGTGCCGCGGGCGGCTTCGCCATGGTATGCCGCAGGTACGGCAGACTCCGGCGAATTATAGGGATTTACCGCTTCTTCAAGCCTTTTGAGCTTTGTTCTGAGCCAAGTGGTTTCCTCGATTAACTGCTCTATATCCTCGGTATTGCGTATTACCGAAACGGTAAGAGCTATTTGAAGAATACAGATAAACCAGGCAAGAACAGCCATAAAGGCATCGCTGCCGATAAGCATAAAAAAGATAAATACTCCGCTGATGATTTGCAGAAAAAGGAGAATGTAAAGCAGCTTTTTCATGCAAATATCCCCCTTACGCGCTCAAATAATATTTTACAAGCGATTGTAAAAGCGTATCGCGGTCAATCTTTCTTATAAGGTTGCGCGCATTGTTGTGGGTTGTAATATAAGTTGGATCCTCGGACAAAATATATCCGACTATCTGATTTATCGGGTTATAGCCTTTTTCTTTCAGCGCGTCGTAAACCAGAGTCAGAATATTCCTTATTTCCTGTTCTGTCTGGTCGCCTATTGAAAAGGTCATTGTTCTGTCATTCATAAATTACACCTCTCACAACTGTTTATAATTATTTTATACCTTTTTTCAAAAAAGTTCAAGCACTATTTTCTGAGCTCTGCGCCCGCACCTTCAAGATTTTTAATTATTGCGGCGTTTACCGTATCAATATCTTTATCAGAAAGCGTTGCGTCGGCAGATCTCAGCCACACGCTGTAAGCCACGCTCTTTTTGCCCTCGGGTATTTGCGAGCCTGAGTATACATCGAAAAGCTCCAGCCTTTCAAGCAATCTGCCCGCACCCTTGGTAATCGCCTTTTCAAGCGCTCCCACGGGTAAATCCTTATCGCAGAGCATTGCAAAATCGCGCTCAACCGCAGGGAATTTCGGCAACGGCTTGTAAACGGTTTTGCGCTTGTTTATGTTAAGCAATACATCAAGCTTGATTTCCGCAACGTATACGCGGCAGTCAATACCGTACTCGGCGGCAACCGTCGGGTGTATCTCGCCGAAAACGGCTGCAACAGTGTTGTTTGCCTTAACAAGCGCCTGTCTGCCCGGGTGGAGATAAGGCTCTGCACTCACTTCATACTGCGTGTGCGCGCCGCAAAGCCGCATTACACCCTCTATTATGCCCTTTAAGGTGAAGAAATCTTCATCTTTGCCGTAAATTCCCACCGACATTGTGGGTATCTCGTCGGGCTGCTCGGTTATGGGCAGCTGCTTTGCAATAAAACGCTTTGAAATTTCGTAAAATCTGCCGTCTGTTATCTTGCGGTTGATGTTGGTTGCCAGAACCGACAGCATACTTGTTGTAAGCTGGGTGCGCATTGTTGAATATTCGTCGCCGAGCGGGTTTATAATCTTGATTTGTCGGCGTCGCTCGTCGTTTTCATCCAACAGCAGGGTATCAATAGCGGCGGAGCTTATAAATGAATAGGTTGCAATTTCACGGGCGCCCGCGGCGGTCATAAAGTCCTTTATTTTATCGCACTTTATACGCTCGGGCAGCTTTTTGCCGCGCACCACGTCGCCGCGCATCGGCTTGCCTATAATGTGGTCATAGCCGTAAATCCGCATAACCTCCTCGGCTAAATCGGCTCTGCCCTCAATGTCGTCGCGTATAGAGGGCACGCGCACGGTAAGCTCCTTGCCGTTTGCGGTGGTGGGCAGATGAAGACTGTTTAAAATGGAAACTATTTTTTCATCGGGCACATCTACGCCGATAAGCTCCATAATTTTATCGGTTGTAACGTTTATAATTCTTTCCTCGGGCAGACCGTTGTTAAGGTCAATTTCGCCGTCTATAATATCGCCCGCGTCAAGCTCTGAAATAAGCTGCAGGGCGCGCTCCATAGCGTAGGAAACGTTCATAATATCAACGCCGCGCTCGTATCTGCCGCTGGCTTCGGTGCGAATACCGAGCGCTCTGCCTGTGTGACGAATGTTATCGCGGCGGAACTTTGCCGATTCCAAGAATAAATCGGTGGTATCGCTTTCAATTTCGCTTTCCTTGCCGCCCATTATACCCGCAAGGCATGAGGGCTTTTCGCCGTCCGCAATAACCAGCATATCGGGGGTCAAGTTGTGGTCCGTGCCGTCAAGCGTGGTTATGGTCTCGCCTTCTTCGGCGTTGCGGACGATTATTTTGTGCCCGCCTATATCGTTGTAGTTAAAGGCGTGCATTGGCTGACCCGTTTCAAGCATTACAAAGTTTGTAATATCAACAATATTGTTAATGGGGCGCATACCCGAGGCGGTTATGGCTTTTTTCATCCACTCGGGCGACTCCTTTATGCGCAGGTTTTTAACCACCCTGCCTATATAGCGGGGGCATAAATCGAAATTGCGCACCTCAATGCTTATATAATCGGATATATTCTGCCCCACCGTTTTATATTCCGGCTTGGGCGCTTTAAATTCGGTGCCCAGCACTACCGAAATTTCCTTTGCAACGCCCAAAAAGCAGTTGCAATCGGGGCGGTTGGCGGTAATTTTAAAGTCTATTATATAATCGTTAAGCCCCAAAACCTCGCGCATATCGGTACCCGGTTTCGGCTCGCCCTTTAAAATAAGTATGCCGTTTACCGCGGCACCCTCATAATCTGCCTCGGTAAGGCACAGCTCACCGCCCGAGCAGAGCATACCGTTTGACTCTACGCCGCGCAGCTTGCCCGCAACAATGTGCGCGCCGTTCGGCAGGTAGCTGTTATCGAGCGCGGCGGGAACGTAATCGCCCTCGTGTATATTCTGTGCGCCCGTGACAATTTGAACAGGCTCATTCTTCCCCACGTCCATTTGGCATATCTGCAAATGGTCGCTGTTTTCGTGCGGAGTTATTTTTAAAATTTTTGCGGCTACAACATTTTTAATGTTTTCGCCCTGCTTCTCCATTTCCTCAATTTCAAAGCCCGCCATTACCATACGGTCGCAAAGCTCCTCAACGGGAACGTTTATTTCAACATATCTTTTTAAAGCTTCAAGTGAAATTTTCATTTGTTTTTACCCCCTTTAAAACTGCTCTAAGAAACGCTTGTCGTTCTCGAAAAGCAGGCGGATATCGCTTATTTTATAGCGTGTTGTGGTAATTCGGTCAATACCTATGCCGAAAGCAAAGCCCGTGTAAATATCGGGGTCTATTCCGCAGGAGCGCAGAACGTTCGGGTGCACCATACCCGCGCCCAGAATTTCTATCCAGCCTGCACCCTTGCAAACGCGGCAGCCTTTTCCGCCGCACTCGCTGCAGGAAACGTCTACCTCAACGCTCGGCTCTGTAAACGGGAAGAACGAGGGGCGGAAACGCACCTTTGTATCCTTGCCGTAAATTTCCCTTGCAAACTGCTCAAGCACGCCCTTAAGGTCGCACATGGTAATGCCCTTATCAACCACAAGACCCTCAAGCTGGTGGAAAACGGGGGAATGGGTCGCGTCCACCTCATCGGCGCGGTACACTCTGCCGGGGCATATAACGCGTATCGGCGGTTTTCTTGTTTCCATTGTTCTTATCTGCGCAGCGGAGGTCTGTGTGCGCAAAAGCAGGTTTTCGCCTAAATAGAAGGTGTCCTGCATATCGCGCGCGGGGTGATCCGCAGGAACGTTCAGGCATTCGAAATTATAGTGGTCGGTTTCAACCTCGGGACCGTCTACCACGTCAAAGCCCATAGATTGGAAAATATCAATCATATCGTTTACAACGTGATTAAGCGGGTGTATACCGCCCGTTTTAACCTCTTTTGCGGGCATGGTAATATCAATCGTTTCGGCTTTAAGCTTTGCCTCGGTGGCCTTTTGCTTCATTTCCGCCTTTTTCTCGGCTATAAGCGCTTCAAGCCTTTGCTTTGCCTCGTTTACAAGCTGACCCATAGCCGGGCGTTCCTCGGGGGAAAGCGATCCCATTTGCTTAAGCATTGCCGTAAGCTCGCCCTTTTTACCTAAATATTTTACCCTTAATTCTTCAATTTCATTTTCGCTTGCCGTTTTTTCAATAGCAGCCTTTGCCGCCGCTCTTATGGCTTCGATTTTTTCCTTCATTGCCTTTCCTCCACACAAAAAAATAAACTCCGCCCTGTAAAAACAGGACGAAGTACATAATACTCCGCGGTACCACCCGTAATTTTCGCTCCGAGAGCAAACACTCTTTAGAGCCTGTAACGGTGCTCCTCCGTCGTCGCCTACTGTTTTTTTCAGCCGCGCTGCTCAAAAGGGAACTTCAAAAAATTCATACCTGCCCCCGCTTACAGCCGCGGCGGAGACTCTCTTAAGGCGGAGATTCCTCTACTTTCCTTTATCATCGCATTTAAATAGACAATACAATCAGGGCACAATACTTTCCATAGCGGAAAATTCGTCTGATTGTATCGTCTATATCTTAACACCGAGTGAAATAAAAGTCAAGCTTTTTAAGAAATATATGTAAAATTACATACAAAGCATCTATCTGACGCTTGCAAACAGCACTTCCGGTACGCTTTCCGGTTCTATTTCCAATACCGCCGCAAGTTCACCGAAAAGAACCTGCTCTGCATTATGCAGCCGTTTTTCATATGTATAGCCCAGCTTGCGTTTGAGTTTGCGCGCCTCCCTGCGCTTTTCATAAATTCCGACCGCAAGGTGCAGCAGCTCCTCGCAGGTGCGGCAGTCGGCATCCTCCGCCACTGTATTCCCCGCAAGCACGCTGTCTCTTATTGCGGGTACGCTTTCAACGAGCCTTTCGGCATTTTCGCGCGAAATAAGCGGGCGCATGAAAATTTTATCACTGTCCGCCGGTGCGTAGATTACATTGTTCTGCTGATACATCGGCTTTAATGTGTAATACGGCCTTTTTCCGCCCGGAACGGTTTTTTCCTCGATACTCTCCACAACGCAAACTCCGGTTTTTCCGTAAATTATCTTATCTCCTATTTTATACACCCTTCATTCTTCCTTTGCCTGAAATACCGCATTATTATAACGGTGCTATGCCGCCGACATAAAGTTATTATACCACAATTCGGAATTTAATGTAAGTGGATTTTTAATTTTTTCGGTAAAATATTTTCAATTCAGGCAATAAAGGCAGAAATATCACACAATACCGTAAACCTCTATAACGCCGCTTTTATGGTAAAGCGAGGGGGTAACTCTTACTGAATAGCCCCTGCCGTTATCCGCCGTCCATTCAACGGGCTTATGCCTCGGTACGGCAGAAACGCCGAGCAGCATCATAATAGCGCCGCCGTGCATTATAACGGCGCTTTCGGTAAGCCCGCCTTCAATCATATCAAGCACAATTTTATTAAAGCCTACGCAAATGCGCTTTATAAATTCGGAATTGTCCTCTCCCCCGGGCGGAGCGGACAGCCTGCCGGATGTCCACGGTATAAAATTCGGGTTGCTTTCAAGCTCTGCTGCGGTTTTATTCTCAAACGAACCGAAATCATACTCCTTTAATTCCTCAATCATTACGGGCTCAAAATCGGGGTAAAGCACGGCTCCCGTCTGACGGCAGCGCAGCATGGGGCTTGAATAGAGCCTTTCAATTTCGGGGTAATCAATATCGTCCTTTAACAGGCGCAGCTCGTTCAGCCCCTCGGGGGCGAGCGGTAAATCGGTTTTGCAGCCTATGTACCGTCCGTCATAATTCGCGTCGGTAGCGCCGTGGCGTATAAGATGAATTTTAAGCGTTCTCATTATATATTCTCCAATAATTCGGTTATTATGCTGTTGGAAACCGGCATACCCCTGTCGGTTATCGCAACTGCGTCTTCGGTTATTTTTACAAGTCCTATGCTCTTCAGGCGTTCAGCAGCTTTTATAAAGCTGTCAGGCAGGTCAGACCCGAAACGCCTTCGGTATTCGGCAAAATCTACCCCGCGCGACAATCGCAAGCGGAGCATAATATATTCATCCGCTCCCCCGCCGTCGCCGTCGGGCACTGGCGTCTCCCCGCTTAAAAAGGCTTTAATGCTGCGGGGGTAGAAAAATCGTTTCCCGTCAATAAACGAGTGCGCCGCCGCGCCTATACCTAAATATTCGTCGCAGTTCCAGTATTTAAGGTTATGGCGGCTTTCATACTCCGGGCGGCAGAAATTTGATATTTCATAATGCAAATATCCTTTATCTTCGAGGTATTCGCATATATACATATATTGCTCCGCCGTTTCATCGTCATCCGGCAGCGCAAGCGTAGCTTTGTTTTTATAAAACAGAGTGTTTTCCTCTATTTTCAGTATATATACGGATATATGCTCAGGCTCAAGCCCCACGGTAAAATCAAGGCTTTTTTTAAGGCTTTCTTTATTTGAGCCCGGAAGACCGCACATTAAATCAAGCGAAATGTTTCTAAAGCCCATAGCCCGCGCCGCTTTAACCGTTTCGGCGGTATCTCTTACGGTGTGCGTTCGCCCGAGCAGCAAAAGCTCATCATCATTTCCGCTTTGCGCGCCTATCGACAGCCTGTTAACACCCGCACACTTGCAGGCGTAAAGAAATTCGGCGGAATCGCCCGCAGGGTTTAATTCAGCGGTTATTTCGGCATTATCGGTAATACAAAAGGAGGAGCGCGCCGCCCTTAAAAGGGGTATTATCCTCTCCCCTAAAAGCGACGGCGTTCCTCCGCCGAAGTATACCGTATCAATAGGGCGACAGATTTTATCGCCCCAAATTTTAAATGATTCACAAAGCCCTTTAACATATGCGTTTATAAGTTCCTCCGTAACACAGGCGGAATAGAAATCGCAATACGCGCATTTTTTCGTGCAAAAGGGTATGTGGATATAAAGACCTATGGGGTTATCAGTCAAGAATTTCACCCATGCAGCTGCCGGGAACTGCAGCGGCATTTGCCTCGTCGGTATCTATGTGCATGGCAAGCTTATATTTGGGGCTGACGCGAGCCACAACATCACCGAAAACAAGCGCGCGACCCTCGGTCGGGATTTTAACGCTAACAATCTGCTTGTCCTTAATGCCGTATTTCTCGGCGTCCTCGGGGGTCATATGTATATGGCGCTTTGCGGCGATAACGCCCTCGGTCAGCTCAATTTCACCTGCGGGGCCTACCAGCTTACATACACCCGAGCCCTTAATATCGCCCGATTCTCTTATAGGCGCGGTAACGCCGATAGAGCGTGCGTCTGTAAGGGACAGCTCAACCTGTGTTTCGGGGCGGGTCGGACCTAATATCGACGCTTTAAGCTGCGATTTCGGACCTACTATGGTAACCTTTTCCTCGCACGCGTACTGACCGGGCTGTGAGAGATCCTTTTTCGGGGTGAGCTTGTGACCCTTGCCGAAAAGTATTTCAAGTGCCTCGTCTGTTACATGAACGTGGCGCGCGGATATTTCAACCAAAACTTCTTTTGCCATTTTATAAGAACTCCTTTTTTTAATCTAATTTAATTTTACCATATTTAAAAAAGTTTTCAAGTGCCAAAATGCAAAAATCAGTTAAGCAGCGCCCTGTCGTTTGCAAATTCCTCGCCGCTTAATTTGCTGAAAGCCTCAAGCAGGTATTCAACCGTGAGTTTTTTCTTTTCCTCGCCCGAAACGTCGAGTATTATTTTTCCGTTGTTCATCATAATAAGCCGGTTGCCGTGGGCTATTGCATCGCGCATATTATGGGTTACCATCATAGCGGTAAGCCCCTCCTCGGCTATAAACTTATCCGAAAGCTCAAGCACCTTTGCGGCGGTTTTCGGGTCGAGCGCCGCAGTGTGCTCGTCAAGCAGCAAGAGCTTGGGCTTTTTCATTACCGCCATTAAAAGCGTAAGCGCCTGGCGCTGACCGCCCGAAAGCAGCCCCACCTTTGCCGAGAGGCGGTTTTCAAGCCCCAAATCAAGCTCGGAAAGCATTTTTTTGAACTGCTCACGCTCGTGCTTATTTATCGCCCATTTAAGCCCGCGCCTTTGACCCCTGCGGGCGGCAAGCGCCATATTTTCCTCTATCCACATATCAGCCGCAGTGCCCATCATAGGGTCCTGGAAAACGCGCCCTAAATACTTTGCGCGCTTGTGCTCGGGCAGCCTTGTAACGTCGGTGCCGTCAATTATTATGGCGCCGCTGTCCACCGGGTAAACGCCTGCTATCATATTGAGCATGGTCGATTTTCCCGCGCCGTTTCCGCCTATAACGGTGACAAAATCGCCGTCGTTAAGGGTTAAATTAAGCCCGTTAAGCGCCTTTTTCTCGTTTATTGTGCCGGGGTTAAAGGTTTTATAAACATTTTTAATTTCAAGCATCGGCTTTTACCTCCTCGGCGGGTTTTACGCGTTTTTCGGCAAGCTTGCCCTTCCAATAGGGTACTCCGAGGAAGAGCGCCACAACCGCCGCCGTAAGCATTTTAAGGTCATTTGCGGGAAGTCCCAGCCACAAAACAAAGGTTATAACTATATAGTAGATGACGCCGCCCAAAACCGCGCCTAAAAGCCTAAGCGCAAAGTTTTTGAATATCTTACCGAATACCACATCGCCTATTATTATGGCAGCAAGACCTATTACTATAGCGCCTCGCCCCATGTTGACATCGGCAAAGCCCTGGTACTGCGCAAGCAGCCCGCCCGACAGTGCCACAATACCGTTTGATACAACAAAGCCTATTATCTTGTTCGTTGAGGTGTTTATTCCGTTTGCCCGCGCCATCGCCTGATTGCAGCCTGTGGCTCTGAGCGAATGACCCAGCTCTGTGCCGAAGAACCAATAAAGCAGCGCAATTATTACAACCACAAATATACCGCAGACAATAAGCGATTTATTTATGCTGCGTAGAGAAACCAGAAGTATTTTTCTGTATTTCATAGCTGAAAGCGGCTGATTTGCCTTGCCGCTCATAATTCGGAGATTTACCGAGTAAAGAGCTATTTGCGTAAGTATTCCGGCGAGAATCGCGGGAATGCCGAATTTCGTGTGCAGAACGCCCGTTACAAAGCCCGCTGCGCAGCCCGCAAGCAACGATAAAAGCATGGCAAGATATATGTTCATTCCGCCCGCGGTACATACAACCAGCACCGCGCCGCCCGTGCCGAACGAGCCGTCTACCGTAAGGTCGGCAAGGTCAAGTATTTTATAGGTGATAAACACACCTACCGCCATAATACCCCATATTGTGCCCTGCGCCACCGCGCCCGGCAAAGAACTGAAAAATGACAGCATTTTTTTAATTCCTTTCAAAACTGCAATAAGCGATAGGGTATAATACGCCCTATCGCCATAGCTTGATTTTTTTATTTACTGAATTGCCGTGTAATCGCTCGGAACGGTTATGCCGAACTTGTCGCAGCGTTCCTTAATATACTCCTTAACCGGGCCGGAATCGAAAGCGATATCCATATCGGCGGGGTCTTTTCCGTTTACAAGTATGTCATACGCCATTTCGCCCGCTTTTTTTCCTATGCTGTAATAATCGATTGAAAGGGTCGCAATGCCGCAGCCGTTGCAAATACCCTTTTCACCCGCGATAATCGGGATTTTTTTAGGTTCTGCAATGTTGTTTATTATCTGCACATTTGAAGCCATTGTATTATCGGTCGGAACATAAAGCGCGTCAACCTCGGAGCAGGCGGTGGTTACAACCTGGGCTATATCGTTAGAATCGGCGCTTGTATATTCCTTGGTTTCAATGCCTAATTTTTTAAGATATTTTGCGATTTCAGTCGCCTGATATTTTGAATTCGCTTCGCCCGAGCAATAGAGTATGCCGACCTTTTTAGCATTCGGCAGCAGTTCCTTAAACATTGCCGCCTGCTTATCAAGCGGTGCCAAATCTGAGGTGCCTGTTGCATTAATGCTGGTTTTGCCTGTCCAATCCTTCAAGTCAATCTCAAGCGCGGTTGCATAATCGGTAATCGATGTGCCTACAATCGGAATACTCTCCGTTCCCGAAACCGCGGCCTGCAAAGCGCCCGTTGCGTTTGCGAATATAAGATCAACCTTGCTTGATACAAACTGGTTTACTATTGTGGTGCAGGTGGATGATTCCCCCGCGGCGTTCTGCTCCTTAAATTCAACCTTATCGCCGAGCTTTTCGGTGAGCGCGTCCTTAAAGCCCTTGGTAGCGGCGTCCAATGCCTCATGCTGAGCCAACTGGCAAATGCCGACCGTGTATTTATCCTTTTCCTTTTTCTCACCGCAGCCCGCAAACGATAAGCAGACAGCCGCAGACAGAGTAAAAACAGTCATTGCCGATAATATTTTCTTTATACTCATATCCATCAATCTCCTTTTGAGTATATTATATCGCTTTAAAGCGATAAAGTCAAGTGTGAATTTTCACTTTTTTTAATGACCGTGCGGTTTAATATCCAGCTTATCCCGTTCCGCTCCGAGATCAGCCCTTAAAAGAGCGATAAAAACCACGGCAAGCGGTATTTCCGCGCCGAGCAGCGCCCTGCCCGCAAACGCCGTGCAAAGCAGCGCCGATACTATTCCGCCCGCAGTGAAGGCACCTATCATAGATAAATGCATAAGCAGCCCCGCAAGCATTTCCTTATTTCCGTGCCTGAGCCATTTAACAAATTTGACCCCCGTCTGCCGCAGATGATTGGTGCAGAAGGTGGTCGCCATTACCACATGGCGCGACTGGCGGAAGGTATTATACTGCATGGAGGCTATGAAATTTATCAGCACATGGCATATCTGCGGCGGCGCGTCATCCGGAATAAATGCTATCCCCGAAAACGCCAGCATTTCAAAGCCGATAAAAAATGTATCCCATCGCATTTTGAATGCCGAGGTCGTATATTTCGGCATAAGCTCGGATATTACCGCACCCGCGAAATATGCCGATATCGGTATTAAGTAATAAAGCGCCTTTTTGAAGTTAAACGTCCCTATATTGACGGACATCAGGACAAAATTCGCCGTCTGTGCATTGCAGAATACCCCACCCTTAAGTATATAAGTATAAGCGCCGAGATATCCGCCTACGGCTATCATTGTTACGAACACCCAAAATTTTTCACATTCAAGCTCGGGTCTCTCATGCTCTGCTTTATTGTCCATTTTTCTCTCCCAAATCGATTTCCGCCGCGCCTGCACCGACCGCCGCGTCTCTTACAGCGCCGTGACATGTAAACATTATTACCTGACCATCCGCGGAATATTCCTTTAGGAAGCCCGCCGCAGCCTCTGCTCTGCGATCGTCATACTGCGCAAGGGAATCATCCAAAAATATCGGCAATGCGCCGGAGGTTTCGAAAATCATCGAGGAGAGCGCAAGCCGCAGGCTTAAATACGCCTGATCTGCCGCGCCGCTGCTTAAATATTCCGCCTCGCGGCTGCCGAATCTTCCGTTTTCCTCAACGCTCATATCAAACGCCTTGGTTATAAGCACAGAGCCGTAAGCACCGCGGGTAAGCCTTGAAAAAATCCTGCCCGCCCGCTTCTCAAGCGCCGAGCCGTAGCTGCCGCGAAGCTCCGCAAAGCTGTCCTGCAGCGCTTCAAGCGCAGTATCCGCCGCACGGCAAAAGCCCTCCTGACAGCTTATCTTATCGGTAAGCTCCTTAATTTCCGCCTTGAGTCTCTCGGGGTCTGGCGCGTTTTTAATGCTTATTCCGTCCTCTGCTTCGGCCCTCGCAAGCATGCTCCGGTTTTCGGAGAGCTTTTCGGAAAGACTTTCATATTCCGTTTTAATGCTTTCAAAATCGATTTCCTTTGTCGTCCGCGGCAGAGCCTCAAGCTTTTGGCGCGCTTCATCATATGAAATATTACCGAGATCCTTTGCCAAATAAGTAAGCTTCTGCTTTATCTGCTTAAGACCGTCAGCTTTCTCTGCAAGCGTATCAAGCTCGTGCCGAATTTCATCCGTGCTTTGTGCGGGCTTATAGCTGCAGTAAAGCTCAAGAAGCGTTTTTTCGGCAGCTTTATAGGTGTTTTCTGCCTCTTCCATTGCCTTCCGACTCTCAAGCAGCAGCTTTTTCTGATTTTCAAGCGCCGCCGTTCCCATTCCGAGTGAGGTGTTGACAGCTTCAAGCCTTGCAGACAAAAGCGACAGCTGCTGCAATACATCCGTCTTATCCGCATTAAGCCTTTCGGCTTCCGCTTCAAATGCTTTAAGCCGACTTTCATAATCCTTAAGCGCGCGCTTATCCGCAGGGCGCAGAATAAAGCTTAAAAGCGCCGATACCGCCGATACCGCCGCGGGTATTAAAGCAACGCTCTGCATTTTAAAGGCGAAAAGCAATAATGCCGCCAGCAGCGCAAAGCCCGCAGCCGTTATAAATACAACATTTATACCGCTCTTTTTACCTCTAACATCGCTTTCGGTCGCCCGAAGGGCTTCCGCTGCCTTTTTATTTGCGGAAATATTATTTTCGGTCTCCGTTTTCTTTTTGTTCAGGTCGGTAATTTCCTTTTCAAGATTCTTGATCTTTTCTCTGACGCCCTTATCCTCTGCGTCCGCTATACCGACCGACAGCCTTTGCACCTCATCGGTTTTATCCTTTAATTTTTCGGCGGCGGTATCAAGCTTTGCAAGACACATCTTGACCTTGCCGACATATAAATCATCTATCACCCCGCCGTTTGTTAAACGCAGCTCCTCCTTTGCCCTTTCAAGCTTATCCTTAGTCTCAAGTAGCTCTTTAAGCTTTTCGGCGTTTCTTATATCCTGCTCGCTGTCGATTTTTGCCTTAAGGCACGCCGCGCGCTCGGCGTCCCTTTCGATCGACGCGTTAATAATATCGGCGTTTTTACGGTATTCGGCATGCTTCTCGTATATATCCTCCGCTCTTTCAAGCTCCGCTTCAAGCTCTGCCAGCCGCTTTTTGCTCTTATCGCACTCGCCCGCTCTGCCGCTTTTGGAAAGAAGGGCAAACCTTGCCTTTTGTAGCCTGTCGCTCACCGCGGCGAAGGATACCGATTCGTCCCCCGTAGTCACCATATTCGAAAGCTTTGAATTTATCTCGCTTTCGGCAGCGGAATCGCTCTCCGCCTTGCCGAACTGTCCCACAAAGACGCTGCGCTCAAACGCGGCGGCGGATAGCCCGAAAAATCTTTCACCCACATTGCCGGATAAGCTTTCTCTTGTACCGTCAGACATATCGGTAAGCGTAATTTTATCGCTCGAATTGGTGTTGCCGAATTCCCGCTCTAAACGGTAGCTTCTGCCGCCGTGCTCGAAATCGATGCTTCCCGCAGACTTTTCCCCGCTCCACGGAGCGTATTTTTTACGCGGATTTTTAGCTATGGAGGAAGACCCGCGCTCGCTGCCGTAAAACATCATTTTAATAAAGGTCATAATTGTAGTCTTGCCGTTTTCGTTTTCGCCGTATATGACGCTGAAGCCGTCCTCAAAATCTATTGTTTTATTTTTAAGGCCGCCGAATGCGGCTATATATATTCTGTTAATTTTCATCGCAGCTCACCTCGCCGTCAAACGCCTTTAAGCCTAATTTCAGCGCCTCTTTTAAATTTTCTTTTTCTTCACCGTCGGCGGCGTTCAGCCTTGAAAGCATATTTTTCACAAACAGTCCCTTAAGCGAAATTTCATGCGATAATTCTTCGTAATTTATCGGAGGCTCGGTTTTATCACGCAGCTTTGCATAATAAAGCGAGCCGAGCCTGCTTAAAACTTCGGCAGGGATTATATTCGCAGTGCCTATAAGCTCGATTTTGCAGAGATTCTCCGCGTATTTTTCGCCGTATTTTTCCTTTAACACCGCAAGAACCTTCTCTGCTGCAGCGGCGTTTGTTTCACAGCCGGTGATATCGATTTTTTCATAAAGGCACATCCTGCGTGCCGTCGGCAGAAATTCGAGACTGTTGCCGCCCTTTGATATTTCCCCTATATAAACTCCCTTTTCGCCGAGCTCGTCAAAGCCCATGCCCTCCGGGCAGCCGGGATACGCGTAAAAGGTCTTGCCGAGGCGCCTTATTTCGGTGCGTTTATGAATATGACCGAGCGCTATGTAATCCATACCGCTGCTCTCAATAAACCCGGGAGTCACGGAGTTGTAATCGGATCCCATATCGCTGCGAAGCTCGCCGTGCAGCACCATTAAATTTATATAATCGTCATCCGGCGGAGTAATCGAAAGCCGTTCCTCCCCCGCCGCATATACGCTCTCAAACGACCTGCCGTACACCCGCAGTCCTATATCGTCAAAGGTGATGCAGTCGTCCGCCGTGCCCAAAACATAAAGATTTTCAGGCAGCTTCCGAGTTTCAAATGGCGAATCGGCGGTCAGCGGATCGTGATTTCCGGCGGCAAATACCACCTTTATTTTCGGCACGGAGGCTATTTTTTCAAAAATAGGCGCAATAAACTTTTCCGACACCTTGTTTGAATCGAAAATATCCCCCGCTGCGGCTATAAGCTGCACGCCCTGCTCGCTTGCCGTGTTGATTATGCGTTCAAAGGTCATGAGCGCCTCATAACGCCTTGCGTCCGCCCCCGCTCCCAAAAAACTAAGTGCGGCGCCTATATGCGCATCTGCCAAATGCAGTATTTTTACACTGTTCAATCGTAATCATCCCCCATATTTAAATATAACATTTTTAAAAACATTTGGCAAGTATGTTTTGACTTTAACGGTTTAATGTGTTAAAATATAATCAGTTCCTTTTGAAAGGGGTCCGAAGCATGGAAAAAAACAACGCAGCCGATCAGCTTTTTGAAGCTGTTTTAACTCTTAAGGATAAGGAAGAATGCTATAAATTTTTCGCCGACGCCTGCACGCCGAAAGAAATTCGGGCGATAGCGCAGCGATATAACGTTGCAAAAATGCTTTACAATAAGGCGGTCTACAGCGAGATTATAGAAGCCACAGGCGCCAGCACCGCCACAATAAGCAGGGTCGCCCGCTCAATTAACGAAGGCTACAAAATGGTTTTTGAAAGGTTAAAGCAGGAAAATGAGTAATTACGACCGCTTTGCCGAGGTTTACGATCGCCTTATGGAGGATGCAGACTATAAAACGCGCACCGATTACCTGCTCTCTCTTTTTGAAAAGCACGACCGCCGCCCCGCCCTGCTTTTAGACCTTGCCTGCGGCACGGGCGGATTTTCCAACGAATTTGCAAAGCGCGGTATCGATGTAATAGGTGTGGATATTTCCGAAGATATGTTAGCCTCCGCACGGCAAAATTCCGCCGAGTGCAAAACCGATGTGCTTTATCTCTGCCAGCCCGCAGAGGAATTGGATCTTTACGGCACGGTGGACGGTGCCGTCTGCTGTCTTGACAGCCTTAACCACATAACCGATTATTCCGCTTTTTGCACCGCGATTTCAAAGGTATCGCTTTTTCTTGAAAAGGACAGGCTTTTTATTTTTGACGTTAATACCGTTTTCAAGCATACTCATATACTGGCGGATAATACATATGTTATTGACCGTGACGACGTTTACTGCGTTTGGCAGAACGAGACCAACCCCGAAACGCTTGAAACGGATATACTGCTCGATTTCTTTATAAGGGACGGGGACGCTTACCGCCGCAGCGGCGAGGAATTTTCCGAGCGTGCGTATTCCGACCGTCAAATTGATAAAGCACTCGCATCGGCAGGGCTTGAAAAGGTAGCCGTGTACGCCGATATGACCCTCTCTCCCCCTACCGACGAAACCGAGCGTGCGATATATGTCGCAAGAAAAATATAAATGTAATATCGCACAAAAAATAATTCAAATTAACTATTAAAGCTGAATTATAAAATCCGAAAAATCCGGCTGAATTTTTAATCATAAAAACATACCGTAGGATAATACATATATTATGTAGGGCAAAATCCGTAAAAGGCGGCGGCTCATACCGAAGAATGCCCTCTCTTCGCTCGCCGAAAAACGTGTATGCACCGCATACTTTAAGAAAAATCAAAAAAATTAAAAAAAGTTCTTGACAAACAGGTTATGTTATGGTAAGATAATGTTTGTCGCCGGTGAGTGATATGCAAACCGGGCGGTACACATGACGGGAGCATAGCTCAGCTGGGAGAGCATCTGCCTTACAAGCAGAGGGTCACAGGTT
>OLSX01000921.1_pt1 | contig 29111 bp, 23 predicted proteins | sample 1673141 | NCBI WGS metagenome assembly OLSX01 (sample SAMEA3136759, study PRJEB25190) | human gut metagenome | biome: human gut; feature: human-associated habitat; material: faeces | place: Austria | collected 2013
CTGATGACACATTATATGATGTAAATAAAAAATTTAATAAATATTTAACTGAAGGAATGTTATTCAAAAGATTAAATACTGAAGATAAAGATTTAATGATAAATTTGATTGATGTAAATAATATTAATTCAAATATTTTTAGATTTGTAAATCAAGTTGAAATCCAAGGTTATGAATTTCGCATTCCTGACGGAATTATTTATGTTAATGGTTTACCATTAGTTGTTCTAGAATTTAAAAGTGCAATAAGAGAAGAAGCCACAATATACAATGCTTACGAACAAATAACTGTAAGATATATGAGAGATATTCCAGATTTATTTAAATACAATTCTTTTGTTGTAATTAGTGATGGGGTTAATAATAAATATGGTTCTGTATTTGCAGATTATGATTATTATTATAGCTGGAGAAGACAAGAAGATAATTTTGAAGAAGTTGATGGAATTGATTCAGCATTTAGTATGGTTATGGGATTGTTTAAAAAAGAACGTTTCATGAATATTTTGAAAAATTTTATTTATTTCCCAGATAAAGCAAATACTGAAATAAAAATGGTTTCTAGATACTCTCAATATTTTGCTGCAACAAAATTACATAATAATATCAAAAATAATATGAAACCGCTTGGAAATGGTAAAGGAGGAACATATTTTGGAGCAACAGGATGTGGTAAAAGTTTAACCATGCTATTTTTAACACGTTTATTAATGAGAGATATTGATTTAAAAAATCCTACAATAATATTAATAACTGATAGAACTGATCTTGATAAACAATTATCAGAATTATTCATTAACTCAAAAATGTTCATTGGTGATGATAATGTTGTTACAATTAAATCTCGTGAGGATTTAAAAGAAAAATTATCTAATAATGAAAGTGGTTCTGTTTATTTAACAACAATACAAAAATTCACAGAAGACTTGGATTTGTTAAGTGATAGAAACAATATTATATGTATTTCTGATGAGGCACATAGAACTCAAATAAATTTGGACTCAAAACAAGTTATTACAGATAAAGGTGTTGAAAAAAAATATGGATTTGCGAAATTCTTGCATGATTCATTACCTAATGCTACTTATGTAGGATTTACTGGAACTCCTGTTGATAAAACTTTAGACGTATTTGGTCCCATTGTAGATAAATATACAATGAAAGAATCTATTGAAGATGGAGTCACAGTAAATTTAGTATATAATGGTCGTGCTGCGGACATACTATTAAATCAAGTTAAAGTCAATGATATTGAAGAGTATTATGATAAATGTGAAGAAGAAGGTGCTAATGAATATCAAATTGAAGCCAGTAAAAGAGAAGTAGCAAAAATGAATTCTTTAATTGGTGATAATGATAGATTAGAAGAAATTGCAAAAGATTTTATAAATTTATATGAAAAAAGAATTGAAGAGAATGCTACTGTCAAAGGTAAAGCTTTATTTGTATGTGCAACAAGACCAATTGCATATAAGTTTTATAAAATTATTTTAAACTTAAGACCTGAATGGGGTGAACTCGCATATTCAGATGAAGAAATTACTGATGATGAAAAACGATTGCTTAAAAAAATGCCTAAAATCAAAATGGTCATGACTAGAAATCAAGATGATGAAAAAGAAATGTATGATTTGTTAGGCAATGATGCTGATCGAGATGAAGCCGCTAGGCAATTCAAAAACGAAAAATCAAATTTTAAAATTGCAATTGTAAGAGATAAATGGCTGACTGGTTTTGATGTTCCATGTTTAGATACAATATTTATAGATAAACCAATAAAAGAACATAATTTAATACAAACTATATCAAGAGTAAATAGAACATATGAAGGAAAAGAAAAAGGTTTGATTGTTGATTATATCGGAATTAAAAAATATATGAATCAAGCATTAGGCAAATATACTAATTTTGACACTGAAGAATTTGAAGATGTTTTAGAAGCTGTTAAATTAGTTAAAAATGAATTAAATATTCTAGAAAATATGTTTTATAATTTTAATGAGGAATTATTTTTCACAGGAACTCCTTTAGAAAAATTAGAATGCTTAAATAATGCTGTTGAGTATATACAAGCTACAGAGGATCTAGAAAAAAGATTTATGCAATCTGTAAAAAGATTAAAATCAGCATATAACCTTTGTATCAATCATAAAGATATTTCTAATAAAGAAAGAGAATATATTCATTTTTATACAGGAATAAAAGCAGTGTTATTTAAGTTAACTAAAGGTGAAGCTCCAGATATTCATCAAATGAATAAAGCTGCAATGCAATTAATGGAACAAGCAATTGAATCAACAGGAGTTGAAGAAGTAGTTAATATTGAAGGCAATATTCAAAATATAGATATTCTATCTGAAGAATATTTGGATCGGATAATGAAAATTAAACAACCAAATACTAGAATTAAAATTTTAGAAAGATTATTAAAGCAAACATTAAAAGAATACGGGAAAACAAATAAAATCAAAGCATTGTCTTTTACAGAAAGATTGAATAATTTAATTGATGAATATAATAATCGTATTGATGATAAAAAATTGGTCGAAGAGGTCATTGATGATGTAATGGGTGGATTAATTGATTTAATGAAGGATATCGAAAAAGATAAAGAATCATATAAAGAAAAAAATATTGATTTTGAAGAAAAAGCTTTTTATGATATATTAGATATTGTAGCTAAAAAGCATGGCTTTGAATATCCAGAAGATAAATTAATATCACTAGCAAAAGAAGTTAAAAAATTAGTTTCTACTGTAACAAATTATGTTGATTGGGATACAAGGAAGGATATTAATGCTCAATTCAAAGTAGATTTAATAATATTACTTGGAAAAAATAAATATCCTCCACAATTAAATAATGAAGTATTTGAAGAAGTATTTGAACAAGCAAAAAATTTTAGAAAAAATGTGGTGTGAGTTATATGGCTAAAGAAGTAAGTTTTGAAGAAAAATTATGGAAATCCGCAATAAAGCTTAGAGGTGGTGTTGAAACCGCTGAATATAAACATGTTGTATTAAGTTTAATATTTTTAAAATATGTCAATGATCGTTTTGATAAACAATTAACCAAAATTAAAGAAGAATTTGGTGAGGAATATATTGATATTCCCGAATTTTATATTAAAGATAATGCATTCTATATACCTGAAACCTCTAGGTGGACATATATAATGGATAATGCAAAACAAAATGATATTGCTATAAAAATTGATACTGCATTGCATGATATTGAATTAAATAACGAAGGATTGAAAGGAGCATTACCTAACAATTATTATTCTAGATTAGAAATAGATCATACAAAACTTGCATCATTATTGGATGTTATAAATACAATTAAAATCATTGATGATGAAGAAGATAGTATTGGTAGAATATATGAATATTTCTTAGGCCAATTTGCAGGGAAAGAAGGTCAAGGAAAAGGAGAATTTTATACTCCTAAATCTGTAGTAAAATTAATTGCAGAATTAATAGAACCTTATGATGGTAAAATTTATGATCCTTGTTGTGGTTCTGGAGGAATGTTTGTTCAGTCAATGGAATTTATCAAACAACATGAAGGTAATCGTAAAAATGTTTCAATATATGGTCAAGAAGCAATTTCAACAACTAGGAAATTAGCCATGATGAATTTAGCAATAAGAGGCATTTCATATAATCTTGGTGAAAAAAATGCAGATACATTTTTAAATGATTTGCATCAAGATTTAAAAGCAGATTATATTATGGCTAATCCTCCTTTTAATTTAGATAGTTGGAGAGAAGAAAATCAATTAAATAATGATTACAGATGGTCAGGGTATGAAGTTCCACCAGTAGGAAATGCAAATTATGCATGGATTTTACATATGGTATCTAAATTATCTGAAAATGGAATTGCAGGATTCATCCTATCAAACGGAGCACTAAACTCAAGTGGTGTTGAATATAATATTAGAAAAAAATTAATTGAAAATGGTTTAATTGAATCAATCATGGTTTTGCCTATGAAACTATTTTATTCAACTAATATCTCAGTAACCTTGTGGATTATTAATAAAAATAAATTAAAAGCTTCTATTAAGAAAAATAATGAAATTAAAAATTATAGAAATAGAAAAAATGAAATCATATTTTTTGATTTGAGAAATATGGGCTCACCATATAATAAAAAATATGTAGAATTAACTGATGATGATAGGAGAAAAGTTGTGGACACATTCCATAATTGGCAATTGGATACAGCAGATAGTGATTATGAAAATATTCCAGAATTCTGTTATTCAGCATCATTTGATGAAATTAAAGAAAAAGATTATGATTTGTCCCCAAGTCAATACATAGAGTTTGTTAATAAAGATGAAACTATGGATTATGATTCTGAAATGACTAAGCTCAGTAATGAACTTGAGTTATTGTTAAAAGAAGAATCAAAATCTACTGAGATATTGATTAACTTGATGAAGGAGTTAAATTATGAAATTCAATTATGAAAAATTAGGGAATCTAATTGAATTATCTGAAACAAAAAATAAAGATTTAGCAGTTACTAATTTGGTTGGAATGAATATTAATAAAAAATTCATACCTTCCGTTGCAAATACAATTGGTACAAATTTAGCAAGATATAAATTAATTAATAAAAATCAATTTGCTTGTAATTTAATGCACGTTGGTAGAGATAAATCTGTTGTTATCTCTTTATTTGAATTAAAAACACCTTCAATAATTTCACCAGCTTATAAAGTTTTTAAAATTAATGATGAAAATATTTTAATTCCAAAATTCTTAATGATGTATTTTTTAAGATCAGAATTTGACCGAATGGGATGGTATTATACAGATAGTAGTATTCGAGGTAGCTTGGATTGGAAGAAATTTTGTGAAATTGAAATTCCTATCCCTCCATTAGAAATACAAGAAAAAATTGTTAAAATTTATGAATTCTTAAATTATAGAATTGAATTAAAAGAAAAGATAAATAAAAATTTAGAGCAATTAATGAAATGCATTTTTGAGGATTGGTTTGTCAATTTTAATTACAGTGAGGATATTTCGTTTAAATCATCAGAATTGGGTGAAATACCTTCAAATTGGAATGTTAAAAAATTAAGTGATGTTCTTATCACATTAGAATCTGGAAAACGTCCAAAGGGTGGAATTTCAGATATTGAAGACGGAATTCCAAGTATTGGTGCTGAAAATATCTTGGGTTTAGGAAAATTTAATTATTCCAAAAATAAATTGATTTCACATGAATTTTTTAGTACATTAAAAAAAGGAGTCATACAAGATAAGGATGTATTATTATATAAAGATGGAGCACAATTGGGTCGTAAAAGTTTATTTATGAAAGGATTTCCGTTTGATATTTGTTGTATTAATGAACATGTTTTTCGTTTACAAACCAATGATGAAATTAATCAATTTTATTTATATTTATGGTTAGATCAAGAAGTAATGACAAATGAAATAATTAACTTGAATTCAAACTCTGCTCAACCAGGCATTAATCAAAATGATGTGAAATCATTACTTATTTTGGTTCCAGAATTAAAAATAATAAGTAAGTTTAACAAAATTATTTCTCCAATGATGAATCAAATTTTTGATAATGCATTAGAAATTAATAAATTAACCAAATTAAGAGACACATTACTTCCAAAGTTAATGTCTGGAGAAATTGATGTCTCTAAGATAAATTGTGATTTGAAAATTATTATAAAGTTTATATTAAATCCTCTAAATTATTTTTATGGAGGTATTTAAGTGAAAACCAAAATCATATCAAAAATACAAAATCAAATGAAACCCTACTTAAATCAAGGACAATACATAAAATTAACAAATTCCTTGCTAAATTCAATGCAAGATATAGATATTATAGACAACAATAATGAATTAAGTGAAGTTGATAATTTTAAATTACTAAACCTTTTCTTATCTGCCAAAGAAGTTGAAGGATGTTCTGAAAAAACAATCACATATTATAATTCCACAATAGAAAAAATGTTAATGAAAATTAAAAAACAAGTTTACAACATTAATACTGATGATTTAAGAAAATATCTTTTTGATCACAAAAATGAAAATAACTCCTCAAAAACAACAATAGACAACATTAGAAGAATATTTTCAAGCTTCTTTTCATGGCTAGAAGATGAAGACTATATTATTAAAAATCCAGTTAGAAGAATACATAGAGTTAAAACAGGACGTGTAGTTAAAGAAGTTTTAACTGATGAAAATCTAGAAGTTTTAAGAGACAAATGCGAAGAAATAAGAGACCTTGCAATGGTAGAATTATTAACATCAACAGGAATAAGAGTTGGAGAACTTGTAAGATTAAACATAGAAGACATTGATTTTTATGAAAGAGAATGTGTAGTATTTGGAAAAGGAGAAAGTGAACGAGTAGTTTACTTCGATGCAAGAACAAAAATACACTTAATGGAATACTTACAATCAAGAAAAGACGACAATCCTGCATTATTTGTTTCATTAAACAGCCCTTATGACAGATTAGGAATTAGTGGTATTGAAACCAGATTAAGGAAGTTAGGAAATAAATGCAATATTAACAGAGTACATCCACATAAATTTAGAAGAACAATGGCCACAAATGCAATTGATAAAGGAATGCCAATAGAACAAGTACAAAAACTACTTGGACATGTACAAATTGACACAACAATGCAATATGCCATGGTAAACCAAAGTAATGTAAAATTAGCTCATAGAAAATTCATAGGCTAAATTATCAGTTAGTTTTGTGGTAATTTTATAAACTAAAAATATAACAGTGTTATTAACCAATAAGGCTTAAATTAATATCAAAATAAGAAAATAAGAACAAATTAGTTATTTTTAATTAGAAAATATAAAAGAATGAATAATAGTTAAACTATTATTCTAAATCACAATTTATCTCAGACACATCAATTTCACCAGACATTAACTTTGGAAGTAGTGTGTCTCTTAACTTTTGTAAAATAGAAATTTCATTTTGATTAATATAAATCTTATCAAAAATTGTTTTACTAATCTTTTCAAATGAAAATAATGAATTTTTATCAGGTAACACTACATTAACAGTCTTTAAGGATTTTTGTGTTATTAATGGTTGTGTTGATCCAGTATTTAATGAATCATAATCAATTCTTTTTAAAAGTTGATAAACAAATCCATAATATTCTGATTTAATTACAAATGTATTATCAGAAGGGAAACATGGATAATTTACTCTTTGAATTACTCCATGAGTACCAACACGACCTATAATTAGAATATCTTCATTATATGAAAATTCTTTTGTATATCCCATAATTTTACTAGCACCAAATAATGGAATATTAAATTCAGAAGTTTTTATTTCTGATTTTTCATCTGGACGATCACCACTAGTAATTTTAATAATATCTCCAAAATCAATATTCTCCCATTCTTTTGGTATTTTTTCCCAATCTGTTTTAACTAAAGATTCTTCATCATAATTACTACACTTTATAAACATGTCATCAAAAATTAAACTCAATTGGTCTTCTAAATTTTTATTTATCTTTTCTTTTAGTTTAATTCTCTCATTTAAAAAATTGTAAATTTTAACAATTTTTGTTTGAATTTCAATAGGAGGAACTGGAACATCAATATCACAAAATTGATGCCAATCTAAACTACCTCTAATACTACTATCAGTATAAAACCAACATAATCTATCAAATTCTGATCTTAAAAAATACAACATTAAAAATTCTGAATTTAATTTATTAGTATCAATTATTTGAAATATTTTATAAGCAGGAGATATAATAGACAAATTTAAATCATCATATCTTGCAACACGAATGGTTCTATCTCTACCTACTTGCATATTATTATATGCAAATTGATTCCTTTGAATTACTTTATAATTAGCTAAATTTGTCCCCACAGTATTAGCTACAGATGGCATAAATTCTTTATTAATATTCATTCCAACCAAATTAGTAACTGCTAAATCTTTATTTAACTTCTTACAAAATAAATTTGGATATTATTAGAATCAAGTTAATCATTAATGTTTCTATGCCATAAAATAAGTGATATTTCTAAAATATAGATTTATTCTATATTTTCAACTATTTTCTTACCATTCCCAGTCAACCTATACAACCGACCTTTTTTTAACTTCAGGATTGATACACTCAACCAGTTCATGCTCTTTCAATTGCCTCAAGACATTTGAAATGTGATTTGTACGAATTCCTGAAGTTTTAGCAATCTGAGTCGGCATCTTAACATCATCATCCAATGATTTCATTACTTTTGTTCTGTATGTTGATATCTGTACATAGCTGAGTTCTGCAAGCATTTCATCTGAAGTTCCATCATTATCACATTAATAACTCTTGTTATATAATTTATTTGTTTTCCTCATCAATAAGTATTTGCTCAGCTTCACCTGTTTCAATCATTTTAATGGCCATTTCAAAATTGTTTTTAATTTCATCCATCAGCCTCAATTCACTATCCCAATTTTCATTTTCCCTTTCACGTGTAATTCCCCAATCACTGGCATCCAACTTGTCTTCAATTAATTCCTCCTTGACCAATTCACCATATATTGAAAAATACTTTTCCTGAATTTCTTCACGTAATTTCTTAAGCTCTTCATAATCATTAATCAGGTCTTCAACCTTGAACTTGTATAGCTTGAATTTATTGTAGTCGCTCATCAGTTTCATCTGCTGATGGTGTCCAGCACCACTTTTTCATCCTCTTCAAGCTCATCATATTTTCTTATCCTATCCTGATTCATATCAATCACTATTTATTAATTGATTGAAGATGTATAAAATTGTGAGGAATTATTGCTTTTGACTTGTAACTTTGTGGATTAAAAACATTAATGCAAATAAATTTCAATTAAAATTTACATCATTTAACAATATTATCCTCAATAAATTTCATAAAATCTATATTGAAAAAAGTAAATTCAGGATTCCCATTATTAAAACTTTTTTCAATAAAGGGATGTCCTTCTATTGCAATGTTATTAAGTTCATTCTTTAAAAAATAATAATGATCTATAATTTTATCCAATTCATTTAAAAATACACTTTTCGCAAGGTCAATTAAATATCCATTCATATTACTTGCATGTTCAAAAAGATCAATATTTTCTTCTAATTGTTTAAGTTCATCATCTTCTTTTAATTTGTTAATTGTCAAGAGAAAATCTTTTTTGATATAAATTTTCATTTTAAAGTAGTTATTTTTATCTTTTATGAATTTGATATTCAAATCAGGCATTTTACTATGTTGTAATTCATTACGTAATTCCCATATCAATCTATATGATAAATTTTTATGATATAAATCTTTTCTATGCTCATTAAATTCATCAAATAATTTAGGATTTTCTCTTTTAACATTGGCTCCATATTGCTGTATAAACATATTGGTGGAAGATAAATAATTATGAATATATCTAAGTACATTAAATAACTGTTCATCACCTAAATGAAAACTATTGTACTTAATATTTTCATTATATGAAATCTCAGTTTGTTTGAGATCATTATAATTCCAATAAACAATTTTGAGAAACATTAACTTTTTATCTAATCTATATAATGAATTAATTGATTTTTTAAATTTATCATATTCTCCAATAGTTAAATCTTTAATTGGAATTGTTATAACTTCTTTTTTTGTTTTTATTAATACTCCTAATTTATAAGAATAAATACTAATGTTTTCACCAACTAAAAAAAATATGTGTTATATAATTATTATGAATATAATTAAATTTATTTTTTAGTTATTAAAATGATGAAGATAATTAACTTCTAACAAAATAAATTGTATCTTCATCATAGATTGCCAATGCATCATATGCTGCCTGTGTCATGAAGCGGAATTTACCAAAGACCCCATAATCAACACCCATATAAACTGGACCACTAGCTTTTGCCAGATACATTTGTATGCTTCCATTATGCTTGAGAGGGATTACACTATATTGATCTAAGTTCTCTGTGTCCCATGATGAGCCGTTGTATTCTTTAATAGCTAATAATGAACTTGTACAAATAGCTACACGATAACCTGTATTAACACCTATCGGCAAGGTTGTTGTAGTCTGTATTTTATCAACTGGTAGTTTCCAACCGGATTCTTCATCATTACCTATTCCTGTATCACCTTTCGGACCAGTATTACCTTTAACACCTTGAGAACCTGTATCGCCTTTTGCTCCGGTATCTCATTTCATTCCAGTGTCGCCTTTAACACCAGTATCTCCAGTATCTCCTTTTACACCTTGAGGTCCAGTTTCACCTTTAAGCTCATCAAATGAAATGCTTACAGAATCTTCATCAGAGACAATCACAATCTCTCTTGTTTGATGATTAACATTAACGGTTGGTGAAAAGCCACTGTCACCTTTAGGACCAACAGCTCCAGTGTCTCCCTTAACACCAGTATCACCTTTTTCACCCTTAATCTCACCAACATTAACCCAGGAATTTCCATCCCAAACATACAATGATCCTTTGACAATATATGAATCCCAATCACTTCCTGTTGGATGTTCCCTAATCAAGTCATTATATGAATCATAGGAACCTTTTATTGTGACACTTGCTCCGGTATCTCCCTTTTCTCCACGGACACTTCCTACATTTGCCCAACCGTTCTCATTCCAGTAGTAATAGCTGCCGTCCACTATATATGCATCACCTATTCTTCCTGAAGGATGAACTGTTATGAATTCTGAATAATTGTTATAGTGTCCTTTGATAATTGTTCCGATTCCAATGTCTCCGGTATCTCCTTTCGGTCCGGTCTCACCGACCACACGCCCTATTTCTATCCATTCCTTTTCACTCATTTTCTCTGCTCCATGGTTCTATTAATGTTTCCCTGAATCTGATTTTGCCTCCATAATCATAAATCATGAATGCCGGAAATACTGTTTCAAGATCAGCTATTGCAGTTGGAAGTGAAGATGTTTCATAATTGAAGTAGGTTGTTATTTCATCATAATCCTGTATTGTTGCCTTAGCGTAGCTTCCATCATACCACAATTCAAATACAAAAGCATTATTCAAAGTCAATTGTCCGGATGCAGTATTGATTGCAGTGACTACATGATTGCTTCCTGAATACTGCATCCCTTTCTTGCCGGGATATGCTCCCACCTCCAGAATGGCCGTGTCACGATAGTGATTCAAATCCTTTGATCCTAAAAGACAGATTCCACTTGCCATCCACTGCTTGAACTCATCATCGGACTTACAATAGCTTTGAAGTGAATTCCTGTTTCGGATAAATCAACTCCTTCAATCAATGATGTCGGTATCATATATGCTGATTGTGAAGATCCATATGTTTTGGAAACTTCAATACCATCTGCATATGAATATTCTGAGTTGAACTCATCAACCACATTAACATTAACGTTTGCAGATGAAGGATATTTAATCAATGTGTAATCATCCGAATCCATTGCCCATGAATCCTCATATCTGAATGGATAGACATGAATATCTGTTGAGAGCCCTTCCCAATCATTGACAACTGCCCTCACATGTATATCATCACCAGAGCTTTCCGGTACATATGGACAGTAGGCACGTCCGCTTACGGACTCACCAATCATATGGATTTCTGAATCTCCGTTAACGCTAATGTAAAAGTCTGCAACACATCCATCAGGCAATGTGTTTCCATCATCATCTTCCATATAAACATATAAATCCACGGCCTCACCTAAACGGCTTCCTCCGAATAGCTTCCTCCGGAAATCCTATTTGTAGGATATGCTAAAAACCAGGCCCTTTTTGCCAAGGTAAATACACTGTCATCATCATCATGATATACAATCCCATGATTTTCCAATAACCTTTTAAGGTTGGTTCTTGCTGTTGTTAAATTTGAATTTAAACTCAATACATTGCTAGCTATTGACATGATAATCCTCCTTTTATAGAATATTAAACCTGCATGGTGCCCTAAACATCAATCGGGGACATATGAATATCTTCCAAGACTGGTACCATAACATACATTGCCAAAAACCAAAAAATATTATTTTGCAACAAGTAGCATTAGAAATGCATTATCTGAAAACTCTGGAAATACAATTAATGATATAAAGCAATATAAGGGAATACTTCTAGAAAATCATGTTGCATCAATCTTATTTAATTTCACACAAAGAGGAAATGATTGTTTTACATTGTATTACGATGCAAACAAGAAGCGAAATGTTGATTTTATATTGCAGCGAGATTTTAAAAATCCAGTACCTATTGAAGTGGGTCGTGGTAGAAAAGATAAAAAACAAATCACTCATGCAATCAACAGTTATGGCGCAGATTATGGAATTATCATCTCAGATACTACAACTAATATTGAAAAACACAATAATATTATCTATGTTCCTCCAAAAACATTTTCATTTTTATAATTGGCTATGCAGTAAAATACATAGGTTTCTGATGAAGCTTTTACTGAAAGATTTAAGCTTTCTATTAAGATAAATTAAGAAATATGTGATGTTAAAGGGTTTTTTAGTGTAAGTTATTTTTCTTTTAACATAAATTGAATTACCAAATAGATTCCTAAAGCTGCACTGAATACAAATCCTATCAGTCCCAATATTGAAACATCGAATATTTTAGGCCCCTTATCTGAAATGATGGCCAGTGATGACCCGATAATTAGTGCAGATAAAATAAGTGAAATTGACAGCTGGTTCATGATTTCACTGATTGATTCGTGCTTAAGTTTCACGCTTAAATTACCTTCTTCAAGTTTTAAAAGCATATTGTTAAGTGTTGTTGGCAAATCTTTAGCCAAATGTTCTATTTGCAGCATGTAATTGGAGCTTACTTTTGCTAATCTGTTAGGGCTGTATTTTTGAAACATTATTTTTCTGGATAATTTTTTCAGTTCAGTCACGGCATTAAATTCAGGGTCCAATTTCATTCCTGTATCTTCAATTAAAGCCATTCCACGTCCAATCATTACAAATTCTCTTGGTAATTGGATGTTATGTTTAATCATTACCTTTAGAAGTTGCTGTACTCCTCCGTGCATGTCTTTCAGGTCTGCACCGTAATATTTGTTCATTATGTCATTTACATCGGCTTTTAATTCAGGAGTGTTTTGTGCAGGTGTTAATATGTCCATGTAAATTAGTTGGTTGATAATATTGTCTACATTTCTGCTTAATAGCAATAATATTAACTCTGCAAGTTCTTCTCTGAAATCATCATCTAAAATACCCATCATTCCTTCATCAATGTAACATAAGACATTGTTTTCCATTATCATCATATTTCCAGGATGGGGGTCGGCATGGAAAAATCCGTCAATCATTATTTGTTTAAAATAAGATTTCACTCCTCTTTTAGCAATTAATTTTTTATTATATTCCGGATAATCGTGAACCATTACTTCAGAAACTTCTTTTCCTTTTATTAATTCCATTGTAATGATTTTTTCACTGCAGTACTCCGAATAAGCAGCAGGTATATGGATGTAGTGCACGGCTCTGAAATTATGCGCCAAATTTTTCATATTGATTAGTTCTTCATGGTAATCAATTTCTTTGAATATTGAGCGTTCAAATTCTGTTAAAATAGATGGAATATTATAAACTTTAGTCTGGTTTATGTATTTTCCGATTTTATCAGATAAAAATTTCATAATCTTTAAATCTGATTCAATAGTTTCACGAACATGAGGTTTTTGAACTTTAATGGCTACTTCTTTGTTGTTTTCAAGAAGTATTCCTTTATGGACCTGTCCGATTGAAGCTGAACCTAAAGGCTTTTCATCAATTTCTTTGTAGATTTCATTTATTGGCTTTTCAAGTTCTTTTTCAATAACTTCTTTTATTTCATTAAATGGTGTGGTGGGAGTGTTGTCTCTTAAGGATTCCAGTTCCTTTGCTATTTCCACTCCAATCAAATCAGGTCTGGTACTTAACATCTGACCTAATTTAATATATGTTGGTCCTAATTCTTCCAGCACATCTTTTATTCTTTTTGGAATAGATTCATCGGGTAATTCTTTATATTTGCCTCTTTTAGTATCTTTTAAAAAAGGAAAATTCTTAAAAAAGGTATTTTCTTCGATAAGGTAACCGAAATCATTTTTTTTAAGAACTTTATATATTTCTTCTACCCTTTTTATAGAATCATTTTTTGTGTTGGAAATTATTTTCATATTTTTGTAATTAGTTAAAACTTCTATATATTAATATCTTAAAATTTCTCTAAGATTCTTGCATATACCTGTTTTAGATTATCGTCTGATTTTTCATAAATCCTTTTTAAGATAAGTTCAGGGGTACTTTTTGCAAGGAAGTTCATTTTCGGAGTTCTGTCCACTATCAGATTATAATTTTCATCTAATCCTTTTGCTTCAATACCGTCTACACGGATATCTGTGTAATTCATCAGTTCCCTGGCCATATGTGTTACAATTATTCCGTAGGAATTGGATTCTTTAATCATATCTATAAATGTTGAAATAATTTTAACTGCAGCTTCCAGTTCTGTTATTCCTTCAAGTTCGTCAAGCAATACTAATTTTTCGCTGTCTGTTGTTACAATTGGAATAAATACATTTAAAAAAGATTCAAAAGCTCCGGCATCCAGTGATCTTTTCTTTGAAAAATGATATATTTCATCAAACAATTTGATTTTGGCTTCACCGGCACTTACAGGAAGCCCCATTTGCGCCATTATGGAAATTTGGGTTAGTGTTTCAAGAAGGGTTGTTTTACCTCCGCTGTTTGCCCCGGTAAGCAGGGCTATGTTTTCGTCATTTGTAAGTTTGTAATCAATTGTCTGTGTGTTTTTATCATCTTTTCTAAGGGCCAGTTCCAGATGCAGTGCCTCTTTTAAATTTATTTCATCGCCAAATTCAGGTGCATTTAAATCATATTCATATGCAAAGCTGCCTAAGCTAAATTCATAGTCAAATTTAATTACTTCTTCAACTTCTTTGATTGCCTGTTCTTTTATGGAGTTCAATTCAATGGCAGCACTTTTTTTAACATCAAAAATATCATTTTCTTTTTTGGATGACTGTTCCAGTTGGATTCTTTGGATTTCGCTGTCGTCAATTTCAATAGGATATTTTCTGAGATACGGATCAAAATCAAATCCTGTTTTTTCTCTGATGATTTTCTTCCTTTCATTTATAATTTCATCAAATATTTTATTAATCTTTGGAGGGAGATTCTTGTTTAATAGGTTGAGAATTTCATCTCCTTCAAGATCAACATTTTGTATGGCATTTTCTAGTTCTTCATCCATATCCTTTTTTAAAGAATTGACTAATTCTTCAATGTCTACTTCTCTTTTATCAATAACATTAAGTTCATCAATAATTGGGATAATTTCTCCCAAAATTGTTTCCCGGCCTCTGATTTTTTGTATTTCATAAACTCTGTTAAAAAGATCCTGGTTATGTGTAAAGAAGTTTATTATTTTTTCAGGAACTATTTCATAATCATTTTCTTCAATATTAATCATTACAAGGTTTGGCATTCCTTCAAAATCAAGTATTCCCTGTGAATATACATAAAAGATAAGGTCATAATTCATTAATTCCTCCTGCAGTAACGGGGAATCAGTGGCTGTAATTATTGGATAATACTGATTCAGACCTAAATCAGTAAGATATGAATTGTCTTCTTCTGTTTCCACTAAAATAACTTTACTTGCATCATATTCGGCTTTCGGATTTTCAACTTCCTTTAAGTTTTTCATCAATCCTCTTAACTTGATTATTGGAAGCTGTGAAACCTGTTTTTTTGCATCCATCACAAAACTGATTTGTTTTTCTATTTTTTCAATATCTTTTGAAGGGGAAAGCAGCAAAATCCTATTTTTTGAATATGAAGTGTTTGAATATGCTAATATTTTGTTTATGATGTCTTCATAAATCTCCATTGCCCTGTCGCTTTTAATAAACTCATATGTAGGATTATTTAATAGCTGGTTCATTATTTCAATAGCTTTCCTTTGGCTGATTCCATCAATATTTGCTATTTTTTCAACATCCACATTTTCAACTATTTTTTGAAGATTTTCTTCTCCTCCAACACTATTTAATATTTTTTCAGAGATTTTATCTCCAATACCTTTTATGTTTTGCAATGTTACTTTCTCTCCTTGCATTTTAACCAAACCCTTTTTTCTATACATTTTTATTTAAATATATATCCAAAATTCCCTAGAGCATTTGGGAAGTATTATTTTTTATTTGTCAATAGCTGTGTTATATTCCTGTATTTTATTTAAATAGTTTTCATCTCTCCATCGACCGTCAATAGCAAAATTAACAAGCCCTATTGATTTTAAGTAGGTAATGTCATTTAAAAGTGAAATATCTTCGCTATTTGAAATTATAATTTCTTCATTAGATAAGCTTTTATGAATAGGATATCTTTTGTTTTTCTTATCAATCAGGAAGATGTCGTCTGTGTTGTTCTTTAACTTTTTAGATTCTTTTTTGGTAAATAATCTGTTTCTGCTTTTCATTAGCTCAACAGATCCCTGAACAATAATTTCCAATTTGGAATTGTCACTACAATTGTCTAAAATATTTTTTAAATCTTCTTTTTTCAGTTCCGGTGACAATGTAATTATTTTGTAGTTTTCAAGACTCTTTATTGTTTGTGTATTTGTCACGTTCATGGAGTATGGTCCGTATTGGCCTGTAAAATCGGGAGACATTATTTCAATAGGGTAGTGCAGTTTGTTTAATATGCCTCTTACTTTTCCTAAAACTTTTATTAAATTGTCATGAGCAATGTCCGGCCATTTCCAGATTAATTCATAGTCTCTGTTTCTGGAAATGTCAATAGCCTTTTGCAGATAGCTGACCATATAATTTATATTGTATTCTTCCCTGCTTTGATTTATTACTGACGGGTCTTCAGGAGGTATCTCCAAATAAACCCTTTTTACATTATTTATTTTATCTAAATCAGTTAGGTTATTTGTATAATAGGATAAACTGTATTGGTCAGTTTTTAGGGCATTGCCTTCATTTTCAAGATTTATTTTTACCTTTTTATTGGAGTATAAGGAATACACTTCTTTTTCTAATTTTTTGAAAAGTTCCCTTCTGATTTTATTGATTTCACTTATTGGGATAAATAATGTTCCGTCATAGTTGATATTGACTCCAACAATGTCAAATGGGTATTTGTCAACTTTCAGTAACTGTTTTTTTATTGTTTTTGTATCTACACTTCTTTTAAGAGGCTTTTCAAAGGGAACTTCTCCTTTAACTTCACTTTCAATTTCTTTTTTATTTGCAAGAGTTAACCTGCCTTTCAAGTGAGGATATTTGTTTTTAATTGAAAATGTAAGTATTAATTTGGATTTGATAAAACTGCTGCCCTTATTTTCAATCTCTTTAACTTTTGAAGTTAATCTGTTTCTTTTTGTAAGATATGCTGTTGAATCGTTTAAATTGAAATGGTGTTTTTTATTCTGCTTTACTTTTTTAATGATTAAAACTCTGTCTTTTCTGTTAATGTCTTTAATTTCTTTATTTCTGCCTTTTTTATAATGGTTGAATGTTGTTAAAAGAGGGTTTTGTGAAATTTCAAATCCGTAGTCATCTTTTGCTTTTATTAATAATAATCCGTCACCTTTTTGGGGAATTGTTTTTAAACCGTCATCTAATTTAATGACTATTTGGCTGTTTTCACTATTGCAGACTTTACCTAATTTTAAACCGACATGTCCTGAACGGATACTTCTTGAAGATGCATAGTTAAATTGCCCTTCGCTAAATCCTCTATTAAATGCAAGGCTTATTTCTTCACTTTTGCTGATTTTATTGCTTTTCAATTTGTTTAAGGCTTTCCTATAATTGCTCACTGCAATAGCCAAATATTCCTTGCTTCTCATTCTCCCTTCTATTTTGATGCAGCTGATGTTTAGCTCTGCAATTTCTTTTAAATGATCGTATAATGACAAATCTTTAGGTGAGAGGTAATAATCTTCACTGTTCAAACAGGATAATCTGTATTTTTGGCGACAGGGCTGTGCACAACTTCCTCTGTTTCCGCTTCGACCTCCTTTAAAACTGCTCATTAGACATTGTCCTGAATAGGAATAGCACAGAGCTCCATGAACAAATATCTCAAGTTCCATATTTGTTTTCAAATTTTTAATTTCATCTTTTCTCATTTCACGGGGAAGAACTATTCTTTTAATTCCTTTGCTTTCAAGATAATCTAATTTAAGTTGGTTTTCTGCAGTCATCTGTGTTGAACCGTGGACTTTTAGTTTTGGCAGGTGTTTGTTTATCAGCTCAACCAGACCTAAATCCTGAACTAAAACTGCATCTACACCTATTGAATATAGATGGGACAAATAATTCATTACATCTTGAAGTTCATCTTCTTTAATTAATGTGTTTACAGTTACATAAACCTTGACATTGTGCAGATGAGCAGTGTTAACTGCTTCGGCTATTTCATTTAAAGTAAAGTTTTCAGCAAACCTACGGGCACCGTATTCTTTTCCAGATAAATATATTGAACTGGCTCCTGCATTAATAGCTACTTTAAGGTGGTCCATGGAACCTACAGGTGCAAGTAATTCAGGAATTCTCATGTTTGTCCTCGTGTAATCTGCCTTCAATATAATTTCCCTTGTTGATATATGACTGTGAGAAATCCATTATCTGATATTTGTATTTGGAAAGCTCTTCATCATCTCTGTCTTTCAGGGAATCATTGTAAATGGATAATATGTTTGTTGTGTACTTTTCATTGGAATATCTGCAATCCAGGATTATGGAATCAAGACCTAAGTGTTTAATTTCATTCATTTCTTCAATTAAACATAGGCAGTCTTTGTTTATAATGTGGCTTTGTTTATTATAGTCAAATAATACTTTGTACTTGAATTTTTTCCTTTTTTTATCTTCTAAAATGGCATAATCTGCATTGTTATGTATTATGAAATCTTTACCGTCATTTAAGTTACTGAAATCATCCTTACTTACAATAACCTCTAAATTTCCGTTTACAATTAGTTCCAAATCAATGTCTTCGGTGTTATTTTTAGAAATCAGATGTTTAATTTCATTACCTGAAAGTTCTGAAGATAAAATTAAACCATTGAATCCTGCTTCTTTAAGATTTTTAACTGTAAATGAGTTCCAAACATTCAGATTATGGTTTCCATAAACAGGACAGTCAAAAATCTCACCCATTCCCGGGAAATCTCCCATAACTGAAATAATAATTCCTTTTGATTCAAGTTCTTTAACTATTTCATTGCATTTGGATGCTTCTTTTTCATTGATGAATGAGGACAATACCCAAACAAGTTCTGCATCAGGAGTCATAAGACTGGCTTCTTCTAAAAGCTTTGGAATATTTTCATAATAATCTTCAGGGTTATTGTATAAACAGTTTCCATCAAAGTAAATCCGTTTAAGGTCAAATCCGGAAATTGATTTTAACTGGTCTAAGTTATCAATAAATAATGATATTTTAGGATTTTTCTTTTTGCTGATGTTATTGAAAGATTCATAATCTTCATAAAACTCATTCAATTTTTTCCTTGTAGCTTTAACGGACTTTTTGGTTGGAGTGTAGTGATTTAACAGCAGGTCCTGTGCTTGAGATAGAACTTCCCTTCTAATCTGGTTAAGTTCACTGATTGGAATAAATAAATTGTCCGGCATATTGTGGAATTTGATTTCATCTATGTAGAATGGTGTTCCTCCGGTTTTTGATAACTGCTTTTCAATTTTTTCTTTTGTAATAGGTTTGTTTTTAGCTTTTTCAAATTTGCCTATGACTTTATGTCTGAAATTGATTAATTCGTCATCTAAATAATATTCAACATTAACAAATCCTGTTAAGTCTTCATTCCAGCTTAGGGTTAATGAAAGTGGGATATGGTTTTTAATGACTTCTTTTTGGAATTTTTTAAGATTTTCATGAATTGACTTGGAAAAACTGATAAATACCTCTGTGCCTTCCTTAACCAAACGTGTTGTATTAATTACAATTTCATTTTCGTCCTGTTTAACAATGTCTTCTAAATAAATTCCTTTGATTTTGCCGTTGTATTTAAAAGCTATTCCGTCACCTTTTTTTAGTGTGATGTAATTGTCTTTATTTTTGATTTCAATTGTAACTTCAGTTCCATCTATTTTTACAATGTCTCCTATGTATAAACCTTCGTGGCCTGAACTGCCTCTGCCCATTACTTCACCGGGTTTATCTCCCATTATGTATCCGTTTGTAAATTTCCTGTTGAATACAAGATGTAAATTTTTGGCATAATCTCCGGTATTTCCGTCCAATATATTGCGGTAGCTGTTTACGATGGTTCCTATATAGTCTACGGATTTCATACGGCCTTCTAATTTTAATGAAGTTACTCCAGCATCTGAAATTGCGTCCAGATTATTGTATGTGGCCAGATCATGGGTTGATAAAAGATATCCGTTCCCGATATTGTATCCTCTGTATTTTAAACGGTATTCTCGTCTGCATGGCTGTGCACATGCGCCCCTGTTTCCGCTGCGTCCGCTGTTGTATGAAGACATATAACAGTTTCCGGAGACACTATAGCATAAAGCTCCATGTCCGAATACTTCAATTTCCATATTGATATTGTCTTTTTTTAGCTGTTCATGTGTTTTAGCTATCTGGTTTACATTAATTTCACGTGGAAGAACAACTCTTTTAATATTGTTTTTAGCAGCCCATTTTATGGAACTGTAATTGCTTAATGCCATCTGTGTTGATCCATGAACTTCCAAATCAGGAATCAGAGTTTTTAAAAGCCAGCATATTCCAAAATCCTGAACAATAACTGCATCTATTCCTATTTGATATAATTTAAACAGGTAGTTCATTACATCAGCTATTTCAAAATTGTTTATTGATGTATTTACAGTAACATGGACTTTAACTCCATTTAAATGAGCATATTCGACAGCTTTTTCTATCTCTTCCATTGTGAAGTTTTTAGCAAATGCTCTTGCTCCATATTGTTGTCCAGCTATATAAACAGCATCAGCACCTGCATTAACTGCAATTACAAGCACATCATAAGATCCAGCTGGAGCTAATAATTCTGATAAAACCATTTTATTATTACACCCTAAGATTTAATCATTTAAAAATATGTTTTTTGTAATATAAATAAATTTTAAAATATCGCTGATAATGTATTGTTGGGGTTGTAGTTTACTGTTTAGTTTTTATTTTATATATTATTTTAAAAGGATATGATGTATTTTAAATTCAAAATAATAATATAAATCAAGTAAAAGAAAAAATAAGAAATTTAAGAAGAGATAGGCTCATGTCTTATTCTTTTAATAAAATCCTGCAATTATTATAAGTAACATTCCAGATAAGAATATTGTTGTAAATACTATGAAATATTTTGTTAATTTTTCACTGTTAGACTTATGTCCAAATACTAATGGCAGTATTGCTAATATTGGAATGAAGTAACGGGCTCCAACGCCTAAAATACCATCATAACCTACTGGAGTCCAACTTAAATATTGGATAAAAAATATGCTTGTATAAATTATTAAAAATAATATTATCAATTCTAATTTTTTCCTTTTAGCCATTTTTAAATCTTCAGATAAGAATAAAAATACAATAAAGAAGATTAAACACAATGCATTGTATATATCTAGCCCTGGGAAAAGTATTAAATGGAAAAAAGAACAATCTTTAATAAAAATCAAGTATGGTAAAAAGATTAATGATTTTACAAAGGTTATAACTGCGGATGTAGGGTTGTGAATTATATAATTTATTTGATTGGTTGGGTTAACATTATTTTGGATGTAATAGTCTATTCTTCCACCTTTTAACAATTCTTTTGAAGCATAAAAATTACTATATGCTCCAGCTATGACTATTAAGAGTAAAGCTGTCATTTTAGATATAATAGCTATTTTTTTTTGTTTTAAATTTGTTTGCAGGTATTAAAAATAACATTAGTAATAAAAAGATATATGGAAATTTAATAAGTCCAATCAATACTCCTGTTGCCAAATAAATGATTATATTTTTATTTGGGATTATTTCTGATTTATACATCTGTATGAAGTAAGAAATATTTAATATTGCCAGAGCAAAAATAATTCCATCACTGCTCATTGATGCAGCTTGAAAAACAGCTATTGGAAGACATGATAATACAAGTAACTCTTTTTTAAAAGCAGGCGTCTTTTTAATTGCAAAATATACAATTCCTGAGTATAATAATAAGTTACAAAGTCTACCTAACCATAATGCGAATATTACTGGTAATTCCAACATTTTTGCAATAAATATCCCAAATCCTTGAGCTAAATAGACGTAAAATAGATTTTGAGAAAATACTGATGTAAAAAATGATTTGCAGTGCGTAATATCTTGATGCATAAAGGAAGTATTGTCTAGTAGGGTACTACCTTGTGAATATGTCATTTGATGAAAATAGTTGTTTATGAAATATCCCTGATTTTCATGGTAATTTGGTATAAGTCCTCCTTCTGAGGTTAAATCAGATCTTGCAAAATGTTCTACTTCATCAGGAGCTACAAGAAGTGGTGAAGCAAATACTGTTAGTAATCCAAATATGATGATTATTAAAAAAGCTGTTTTGTGTAATGCATCTTTATTTTTTATAGAATATCTTATACAAATTATTCCACCTATTACAGTTAAAATACTTAATATTATCTGTGCTTTTGGATGATTATGGGTGTTACATGAAAATAAAAAGGTTGTAAGCAATATAAACCCGATTAAATAAGTGAGTATGTATTTTTTATCATTTATTTGTATCATATTGTATCATTTTTTTATAAATAATGCTTAATAAATTTATAGTTCATGTTTGTGGGGATTTTCATAGGTCATTCATATGTAAAATAGGTATTTATTAAATAGCTGTTTTGCTTTTTGTTTTAATGAAACATTGAAAAAATAGTTAAAGTTTAATATAGTTTAATTCAAATTTAAAATTATGTACATTGTTTTTGAGGGAATTGATGGTGCAGGTAAATCTACTCAGATTAACCTGTTAAAAGATTGGCTGGATCAGAATGGTTTTGATGTTGAAACAGTTGTGGAACCGACAGATTCTGAAGTCGGTAAGTTAATTAGAAAAATACTGCAAAGACCGGATGCAACAACTGACAGAATTCAAAAAACATTAGGTCTACTATTTGCAGCAGACAGGATGCTTATTATGGATAAACTTAATGATGATTCTAAAGTTATTTTAAGTGACCGCTCTTTTATTTCTAGTTTAGCTTATCAGGAACCTGCAGAATGGATTGAACAGATTAATAAATATGCTAAAGAACCTGATCTGGTTTTACTTTTAGATGTGGATGTTAAAACTTCTGTAAATCGATGCTCTAAAGAAGACGAATTTGAAAATGAGGAATTTTTAAGTAAAGTCAAAGCTAATTATTTGGATTTAATCAGCAATTTCAATCATGAAATAATTGATGCAAGTACTGGAGTAAATAAAGTATCAACAGATATTAAAAAAGCTGTAGCTCCGTATATGGGTATTTGTCCTGATTGTATTAGGTGATATTATGAGCGAAGTCTTAAACAATGTAGTAAATGTAATAAGTGGTTTGGATGGTGTTTTGGAAGTAAGGCAACTTTCCAATGATGATATTTTAAAGATAATTGATATGGAAGCACAGCGCTCAAAGGACATAGTTCCGGTATTCAATGAAGGAGTTCAGGAATGTTTCAAAAGGGATGTATGTTTTGTAATTTTTAAAAAAGGATATTTTAGAGTTCCCCCAACTCCCACTGTTTTACTGACATTTGACGGAGAAATATTGGGTCATGATGTTTTTGATCCTGAAGATAAGAAAAAATTTAGGGATGATGAAGATATCATGTTTTTAAGTGATGATTTTGTAATTTTTAAAGATGTATTAAATAATTACAATTTGGAAAAAGGCAATGAATATTTTGTTTTACCTCCCGTTCCATTTCCGGAATTGGATCCTTTTAAGTTAGATGGTGTTGTTTCATCAAGTCCGTCAACTAAATCTGACGAATATTTAAAAAATAAGTATAGTTATGGTGATGATTCTTCAATAGCTACAATTATTGTTTCATTTAATATTTAAATATTAAAATATTCATTTCTAGCTTCAACTAGTGCTTTAACATTAGCTAGTGGTGTTTTTGGAGCTAATCCACAACTTGGAGCTATAATATCAATATCTTCACTTAATACTTTTTTTACATCTTCTTTTACATCTTCAGGTGTTCCGCTCAATAATGTTTTGGATGTTGAGATGTTTCCTACAATGACACATTCATCTTCGATGCTTTCCTTGGCTTTTGGGATGTCAACGGCTTCTTCTATACTTATTCCGTCAAAGCCAACAGAGGACATGTCACTTATAATAGGTTGTGTTGACCCGCAGATATGCAATACTTTTTGCACATCAATAAAATCCGCCAAATCTTCAAGATTAGGTTTAATCATTGATTTAAATTGAAGAGGGTCAATTAATTCTGGGGATGCTGTAGGTTCGTTTACACAAATAACATCTGCATCATGTTTCTGAATTGATTCAATGTAATCCATACTTGCATCAAGACAGTTTTCCATAGCTATTTCTATTTCATCAGGATCAGTTTTCATATATCTTACGACATTTTCAATTCCAAGCAAATGTCCTGTTAATGTAAATGGCCCTGTAATTCCAACGATTATCGGCAAATCTTCATATTTTTCTTTTAAAATATCAATAGCTTCAAGAACTACTGGAATACGTCCATTTTCTAAAAAATCATCTGGTGCTTCAATATCATCTGCAGATTCAAAAGGAGTTCCAGTTACTTCCGGAGTTCGTTCATTGTTTCCGAGATTTACTTCAGCTCCCATAGATTGCGCTTCAACTGTAAGTCCAAAAGGTATTCTTGCACATTCAAGGCCTGCAAGTTCATGTAGGGAACTTCCTAAAATTGCCATTTGCTCAGGATTTGTATGTGCTTCCGGCCAGGAAGCATTAGTCTGTTCCATTGCTTCGATAATTCCTGCTTGTGTTACACTTATAACAGGTTTAACTTCCACATCTTCACCTGAAAGTGCATTTTCAAGATTTTCTTTTAGATTCATATTAATCACTATATATCTTTGTAAAATTCTTCATATTTAAAAGCATGTTCTTTGCAATTTCCAGCACACCTTAAACAGCCAAGGCCTGAACATAAGTCTGTTCTTAATTTAAATTCATCTTTCTCAAAAGACAGAGCATTTTCAGGACATGAATTAACACAGTCCATACAGTAAATACATCTGTCAAATTTTGCAGATAATATATTTTCAATATCAACTGTGTTTAAATCATTTTCTCCTAAATCTGCAATATCTCTTGGGTATAATTTAGTTATTTCAGGTTCTGTTTCAATATTTGGGATTTCCTGAATGCCGTATTTTTGCAGCCATTGATTATACATCCAAAATGGCATTCCTTGTTCATAAATAGCCAGTTCCAGGGAATATATTTTTTCAAATATTTCAGAAGTAGCAAGCATTATATGATTGCTTTCAATTTTATCAGCCAATTTCTGCAATTCATCTAATAATTCCGGGTTTAATACAATATCTTTAGCCATAGCTAATGAGGTATTTCCGATTTGATAAACTTGATTGGGGCAGGGCGGAATTTGTCCTATGTTTAATGATTTTTTAGCATCAACATAAAATCCTGAAGCTCCGGCCATATATACACTTTCAATTTCATCTAAAAGGATATCTGCACTTTCAGCTAGTGTTAACTGTCCGGCTCTAAAAGCACCTAATGCCTTTCCAATATTTGAAATATCTTTTTCTTTGAGATAAACATCATCCTGCAGGTAAATTGTATCTTTAATTTTGCCGTCTTTTATGATTTTATCATCACTACCTAAACTAAATGCAGCTATTACACCGGTTCCGGTAATTCCTTTTGCTTGTATGTCTGATTTTTTAATGACATTTCCATTAACAGGATCAATTAAATCTCCGTCTTCAACTATTAAATTGTCATTAAGAATTTTCATTCTCCAGAACATTTCCTCTTCATTAATATCGCAGATTACTCCTGGAGAAGCTAGCCGGCCTTTTTCAATATTTTGTCCTTCAATAGCAGGTCCTGCAGCAGCCGATGCAGTATAAATTTCTCCGTCTGCAATCAGGGCCATTTCAGCATTTGTTCCAAAATCTATAATAAGTGAATATTCATCTTTTTCTAAAGCTTTGGATTTGTAAAGCATAGCTAATGCATCTGCTCCAATTTCATGTTTAATGGCTGGAGGAATGTAAATCTTAGCATCAGGATTAATATCTAAGCCGATTGCTTGAGGATTTAATATTTTTCCACGTCTGGACGGAGGAGTTATATTTTTTTCTTTTAAAGCATTTTCTCCCCAAAAAGCCAAATCTCTTATTTCAATATTGTTAAATAAGGATAACTGTATTGGATTTCCGCAAACTGCCAATCTTTCTACTTTATTTAAATCAATATTTAAATTAGCTATAACTCTGTTTATTGTAGTTATAAGAATGTTATGGGCAGTTTCGAGACCTATATTTAATGCAAAGTGAAGATGATCTACTACATTAGCTCCAGGCAATGGATGTCTTAAAGTTATAGCTGTAGATATTGTTTTATGGGTAGTTAGATTGTAGCTTTGAGCTCTAATACCGCTAGTTCCAATATCTATAGCTATTGCATAATGTTCTGCCATGGTTATCTAGTTTGAATATTCCGGTACGAATTCCCCTACAATGTCGCTGTACTCTTTTCTTAAATCTTCCCATGTTTTATGGTTTTTCAGGATTGCATCAGCTAATTTTGGTGTGTGGTAAGCTTCTACGCCGTATACTGTCATAGGCATACTTTCAACATAGTCTTTTCTTACAGCTCCTCCACCACAGCCTATTGCGGGCACTTCAAGACCTTCTTTTTCAAGAGCATCTACAACTTTTGGAAATGCAGTCATTGTAGTTGTCATAAGTGCAGTACCAGTCATAAATAATGGATGATACTTTTTAACAGCTTCAACAACTTTCTCGGTAGGAACATCTCTTCCTAAATCGATAGCTTCATATCCTCCGGCTCTTAAAAACATCAAGATTAAGTTTTTACCGATGTCATGTGGATCTCCTTCAGCAACAAAACAAACAACAGTTCCTTTTGTTTCACTTTTGTGTCCAAGAACTTTTTCACATTCTTTTACACTTTCCATCATTGCATCTCCGGCAAGCATTAAATCAGGTAAGAAATAAACTCCTTTTGTATAAAGTAAGCTCACTGCATCAATACCTTTCATAAGTCCTTTGTTTATGATGTCCAATGGTGAAATCTCATTTTCAAGAGATTCTTTAACATCGCTTAATACTTTTGCTTTATCTTCATAGAGCACTCCTAAAGCTATTGATTTAAAGGGTTCTTCTGTTGGCAATCCTTCTTTTACTTCAGGATATTCTTCAGGTTTTATAGCTGCACCTTCCACAACTATATTGTATCTAATAGCTATCTTATTTTGATTTATTTTATTTTCTAAATCTTTATAAGTCATTTTAATCCCTTCTTTTTATTATAATTCATAATTTTTAGGATCAAAGTCCTCTACTTTACGTCCGTATCGTTTGGATGATTGTTTGATAAATTTGCCTGAATCATCAGGTAATTTCTCATAGATTTTCATAGCTCCATCAAGGCTGTCCTGTTCGAATCTGGTTAATTGCATTTTTTTGTCTTCAACAGCTTCTCTTATAATGGTGCCAGCTTCAAGAGCTCCAGCTATACTTCTTTGATATGGGTCATCACCATATTCTACAATAGCACGGCCAATTCTATGTGCATTGTCATATGCAAGAATTAATGCTTGAGGGTCTCTGTATTTGTCTGCTAATGTATACAGGTCTCTTAATATTTTATCATTTCCGGTTTCAATAGCAGTATTCATTAATGCAGCTTCGTATCCTGTTGCCTGTAACCAGACTTCAGGTGTTGTTCCACCCATTTCTTCTCTATGATAAACCGATTCATTGCTCCAGCAGTCAGTTATTCCAGCTATTAAATTTCCCATTAAATCAGAGTGTGCACAAACAGCATTTTTACCTTCTGTTGCAATAGGAACTCCGCTTATTGATTTTACAATAGGGTTTTCATAACCGCAGTCTTTAAGAGGTCCTTTTGCACCACATTCTACAGCAACCAAACTGTTACATGCGCCAATAGCTCTGGCTATTGCTGCTAATGTATGGGAACAGTCTTTATCTAACAATCCTCCTGCTAGAAACATTGCAGTATTTGATTGTGAACAGTTAGTGTCTCCTCCTGGAATTACATTGTGTTTGTTGCAGATTTTTACAATTTCTGTCCACATGAATTCCATATCTATGCTGCCTAAAACTCCAATTCCAAATAATATTGCTCTTGGGTCTCCTCGGGATATTCCGTAATCTGAAACAGATTTTCCTCCTGTTGTTTCAATGCAGATTATTGATGCTCCATTTTCACAACATTGTTCTATACTTTCCATTACTTGCTGATACTGGGAGGAAGTTCTATAATTTTCTCCTTTTGCTTCATCTCTGATATCTGCAGGAGTAGCTTTAAGTGCAGTTTTAATTCCATATTCGTCTTGAAATTTTTCAAGAACTTCTACTTGTGCCTGAGTACACTCTCCTGCCCAATCAGGATTTGCAGTTTGTTGTGCAATATGTTCCTGTTCTAAGATAAATGAAGGCAGTCCAATATTCACTGCTCTTTGACAGGCACTTATTGCAATATTTCTACATTCTGATACCATGGTGTCTTTTGAATTTTCAGTTCCTTCTTTTGGAGCAACTTTGATTATCGGATTAACATAACCTGCTCCGATTTCTAATCCATTTTTTGTTTTAACAGGATGTTTTGAAAATCCAAAGGTCATTTCATCAGGATTTTCGTACTCCATTTTTGTATACCTTTTCATAGTATCACCTCAGATGGTTAATAATAATCATTAAAAGTATATAAATTAATTGGCTTGATTTTTTAATTTAATTTAATATATTGGATTTGTTTTTAAATTAAATGAAA
>OLSX01000929.1_pt1 | contig 29000 bp, 27 predicted proteins | sample 1673141 | NCBI WGS metagenome assembly OLSX01 (sample SAMEA3136759, study PRJEB25190) | human gut metagenome | biome: human gut; feature: human-associated habitat; material: faeces | place: Austria | collected 2013
CGTCACCGATGAGCTGCTCGAACAGCGACAGCACAAACTCCGACTTGCTGACGATGGGGTTGCGCTCATCACCGTAGGCGCGATCCATATCCAGCGCGTTGATGTGCGTGTCGGATGTGGCAGATATGCGAATAACCTCACCGCCGAGCGCCTCGGTCAGATAACCAAATTCACTCTCCGGGTCAAGGATAAGAATATCGTCCTCGGTGGAAAGCGCAATCTGCACGATTTCTTCCTTGGCGCTCATGCTCTTGCCGGAGCCAGACACACCCAACCGAAAGCTGTTGCCGTTCAGCAACAAGCGGCGATCCGCCACGATCATGTTCTTGCTGACAGCGTTCTGCCCATAGTACAGACCGTTCGGCTCCATGATTTCCTGCGCACGGAACGGAATCAGCACGGCGGTGCTTTCGGTGGTGAGCGTGCGCAGGGCTTGGATTTTTCGCAGTCCATACGGCAGCACCGTGTCCAGCCCGTCCTTCTGCTGCCAGCGCAGCGTCGAAAGCTGGCACAGGTGCTTGCGCGCCGTGGAGTAGAGCGTTTCGGTGTCGCTGTCGAGCTGCTCTTTGCTGTCGGCCAGATGCACCAGCGTCACCAGCCCGAACATCATTCGTTGGTCGCGGGTGGTCAGGTCGTCCAGCATCTCCTTGGTTTCCTTGCGCTGGAGTTCCATATCGTAAGGAACTGTCGCGGTAAAATTGTTGTTGGCATTCTGGCGGCGCTGCCAGTTGGTGACGTTCGTCTCAATCCCTAACAGCGTGCTTTGCAGCTGGCGGGCGGCTTCGTCCGTTGGCACAGGCAGGATATCGATGGATAACATCAAGTCGCGGTCAAGGTCGCAGAGTTCCGACACAAAGCTGTCCTTGATGTAGCTGGCATAGTCCTGCAAATACAGCACCCGACCATAACGGGCATCAATCTTGAAGTGGTCGGCAGCAAATTCCATGCTATCGGGACAGAACCAATCCTTGAAATGTAGACCGCGTTTGGCGTGTTCGTGAATGTTGAACTCTGCCGCAGCCTGTTCCCCGGCCTTGAAAAAGTCGCGGAAAATATGCATTCGTTCGTTCAGTGTCAGTTCGGTTGCCGCCGAGGAAAGCTGGGCAAGGTGCGTCACCAGATCCGTGCCGACGCGGGCAAAGTAACTGCGGGCCTCGTCCGCATTGCGTTTTACCACGCTTACGGTCAGATAACGCTCCCGCACAATGCTGTTGCTGGTGCCGGTGACCTGTGCGGTCAGCATCTGGTTGAATTCGTGGCGGTATTCGTCCAAGCCGTCATCCCTGTCGGGCAGCAGGACGCTGCGCTCGAACTCTGCCTTGTTGATGCGGCGGTTGTAAATTGTGATTTTTGCCGATGCGCCGGAATCGAGGGCGTTCAGCAGTTCCGAGTAATCAAGGAACATGGACGTTTTGTCCTCTTTACTGGCGATGGCGTAGTTGATGTCGGTAAACGACCATGTTTTGGAATACTGGTTGCCGACTTGGAAAATCCCATCCGTATAAATGCGGTGGATGGGGATTGCATCCTGTACGCTGCGCGGAATACGGAACTTTTCGCGTTCCACCTTCTGCGCTTTTGACAGGGTTTTAATCAAGCGGTTTCCTCGCTGTCATGGGTGTTTTTCTTCATAGGCAAACCTCTCTTTCGCTTTATGCCCGCACGGATGGCGGGCTGTACGGCTTCGTAGTAGTAGCTGTCGGATTTGAACACAAGTCGTTTCGGGCAGAGGATTTCGGACTTGAACCAAGCCCAAAGCACTTGTTCGGCGGTCATGCCGTGATAGGTGAAGAACCCACAGGCGGCAAAGGGTGCAGCACCCAAGATGCACATCCAGCCGATTTCTTCGGTGCCGACATACGGCTGCAAGGCAAAGTAGATGCCGACGGCCACACCGACCGCCAGCACCGCGCAGATGAACTGCCGCGTGTTCAGCCCGAAAAAGATATTTTCATGGTAGTTTCGGACTTCTTTCGGTATTTTGATTTCTATACTGCATTCCTTCCTTCTTTAATAAATAGGTTGAATTTATCCTATAATTCGTGTATACTATACTCAAAGGAGGCGTTGAATTATGGTTATTAACACAGACAATCTTGTATCCATCACGGAGGCCAACCAGAATTTTTCCCGTGTAGCACGGATGGTTGATGAGAACGGCGCGGCGGTCATCTTAAAGAATAATGTCCCGCGTTATGTGCTAATGGAGTTCAGCCAAGTCGAGGACGAGCAACAGGCGAAAGACGAGGACATTCTCGAAATCTCCAAGCGTCTGATTGCCAAAAACAAGCAAGCCTATGAGGTACTTGCCAAATGAAAACGCTGAACAAGGAACAGGTTTTAAGGCTGCATAATGCTCTGTTGGAGACGTTTGGCGGTACTGCCGGTATCCGTGACGATGGTTTATTGGAATCTGCTTTGAATGCGCCTTTTGCCACATTCGGCGGGCAGTATCTATATCCATCCGTGCAGGCAAAGGCGGCACAGCTTGGATTTGGCTTAGTCTGCAATCACCCATTCGTGGATGGCAACAAGCGCATCGGCGCCCACGTTATGCTGGTTTTTCTGGCAATTAACGGAATTGAACTTAACTACACGCAGGAAGAACTGATTGACATTATTTTGCAAATTGCAAGCGGTCGTGCAAAGGCAGCGGATTTGCTGGAATGGATTCTCTATCATCAGGCATAATATTTGCGGCGCACCATAATGGTGCGTCGATTTTGCTTTACAACCCCATAATTTCTTTCACGATGCGGTCACAGCCCTTGATAGCTCCCACCAGCACCAGCAGGTTGAACGCCAGTTCTCCAACGTAGGTCCAGACAGCGGTGACAACAGATGCACCGGTATCCACGGCGGGCGGGCTGGACGAAATGGCGGAGAAAATAATACAGGACAAGGCAATCACCACGCCCTGCAAACATACACCTGCGTAACTGCGGATGAAGTTTTTGCCCACGCTGCTTGTAGGCTCACCCGCAAAGGTAGACAGCGGAATCGGCGCAATGGCGGCGTACATCCACAGGCTGAACATTCTGCCGTAGACCGTGAGAATCATGGTAAAAGATAAAACCGTAATCAGCAGCCCGCCGATCAGCGTAACCGCCCACAGCGGAATGGAATCCCAGAACCCCACGTTGTTGATGGCGTCGATCAATTCCTGCGGCAGTGTCACGCTGCTCATGCCGGAGCTGCCCGATTGCGTGATGATGGTAGACACCATTCCCTGCACAATAGAGAACACCGCCAGCATCAATTCCAGCCCGTAGGTCACAGCACCCTTGGCCAGCGCAAAGCGAATGAACAGCTTAAGCGCGTGTTCCGGCTTTTTGACCTCGACAAAGCTGCCGCAGGTTTTCATAACACCCACGGCAAAAAACAGCACGAGCAGCCCATAGCCGATTGCCTGCAAGGCACTGTGGATGCCGGTCATCACGCCCCAGACCTGCCCGCCCTTGAATGTCTGCGGGCTTTCGGTCAGCAGTGACCATATTTCTGCCAGCTTGTCGTTCCATGTGGAGAGTGCGGCGTTTAAGTTGCTGACGATCCATGACTCACCCACAGGGCATCACTGCCTTTCCTCTTGGTGCTGCCCTCACGCGGTAATGAGGTCGAGGATTTCTTTGGCGAAGGTAATCACCAGCCCACCGGCCAGCGTCAGGAAACCTTGGCTGCGCTGGCTGGGGTCGTGGCTCTGCAAAGACAGACCAACCTGCACAATGCCCCACCCCAGCAGGATAAGGCCCACCGCGCGGATCAGCGAAAAGATGAATGTGGAGAGATTTTCGACCACGACCAGCGGGTCATCTGCGGCAAAGGCGGGCAGGGCAAAAACAATGCCGCACACCATGACGGCGTACAGCGCAAACAAATTGAGAGAAATTTTCACAGATTTTTTGTTATGATTCAGCTTCATGTAGACCTCCGAATTCTTTGTATGGTAGGCTTCATTTCTGCCGCTTCGGCGGGCAGAAAGTCGTCCATATCCAGCAGTTCATAATTTTCGGGTGCGCCGGGCAGATCGTCCCGCGCGTTGTCGGCGGCGGTATAGTCGTAGGGTGCTGCGCCGCCGTCCTCGGTATAGCGGATGTTCGGGTGCTTCAGCAGATTATATTTCAGGTCAATCACGGGGCGTTCCCCACGGATAAACAAGATGCATTTACTGTTGTCCAGCAACCGTACTTCGTCCGGGGTCATAAGGTCGCGCCCGGATTGCTGGTGGTTGATGCTGTAACTGCCGCTGCGCCCTTTGCTTTGGTTATAGCTGGTGGTGGAGATGGTTTCCTTGCCCAGCAGTTCCGAAACATACTTGTGGGTTTCTTTCTCGATGCCGCCGAGGTAGAGAAACTCGTCGCACAGACCGACCAGTGATTCCCAATCGTCCTTGTACATAGCCTTTAACTGCGCCATGTTTTGCACGATGATGGAGCAGAAAATAGCGCGGGAACGCATAGTGGCCAGCGCCGACAGGAATGTATCTTTCGGCAAAGAAATGTTCGCGTACTCGTCCATAAGGCAATGCACAGGCACAGGCAATCGTCCCTTGTGTATGCGGTCTGCTTGGCGGTACAGCGTCTGGATAAGCTGGGTGTAAATCATGCCGACCAGATAATTGAGCGACTTATCCGAGTCCGGAATGCAGCAGAACAGCGCAATTTTGCGCTCGCCCAATTCCTGCAAATGCAGTTCGTCTGTCATCGTCAGCTTGACGATGGATGGCAGGTTAAACGCGGCAAGGCGCACACCTACACTTACCAAAATCGATTTCGCCGTTTTGCCAGCCGCCTGTTTGAAAATGCGGTACTGCTTACAAGCGATGCTGTCGGATTCGCGCATTTCCAAGCGCTCGAACAGGATGTCCAGCGGGGATTGGTAGTTGTCGTCATCCTCGTGGACTTCAGCGGCAGCGATCATCTCCATCACCATCGAGAAGTTTTGTTCTTCGGGCGGGGCCTCGTGCAGCAGATACAGCATAAGGGCTTGGAGAAGGGCAGTTTCGGACTTTTCCCAGAAGGGGTCGCTGCTTTTTGAATGTGATGGCGTGGTGTTTTGAATCAGATTTTCAATCAAGGTCAGCACTTCACGGTCATCATGTACATACACAAACGGGTTGTAACAGAACGATGCAGCGGGATTTATAAGGTCAAAAACGATAACTTCATAGCCCTTTTGCTTCAACAAATTGCCGGTCTTACGCAAAATTTCAGCCTTTGGATCTGTAATTACCATAGAGCAGGCACATTCCAGTACATTCGGCACACCATAGGTGCGCGTTTTGCCTGCACCGGAGCCGCCGACAATCAGGATATTGGTGTTGTGCTTGTGCTTATAGCCGTCGATTCCAATGTGGAAATGCTGGGTCAGCAGCAGGTTCGGTCCGCGCTTGTCCATGTAGAACTTGTTCAAGCGGAACACATCGCCCCACGCCGCCGAGCCATGCTCCGCACCGGGGCGGGTGTTCTTCTGGTCGGTAACTGCCACGATAACAACCACCGCATAAACCGCCGTGAACACAAGCAAAAAGTGCGGGCTGTCTCTGCTCCATGCCAACGCAAACGGCTCTGCCAGTGCGCTGTTCAGCGCATCCAGCAGAGCCGTTATTTTCATACCCGGCTGCCAGCGGCAAGCCACCGCCAGCGCCGCCCACCACACAAGTGGCAGGGGCAGCAGCCAGACCCACCAAGGGTTCTTTCTTCCCGGCGTGGTAGGCTACCTTTCTTCGCCGCGATAGGGCGGGCGTTTTGTACGCTCGGCATCCCATGCCTGACGTTTTCTCCACAACTTCGGCAAAACTACGGAAAAGTCCTGCGGCATACGTTCCGCCTTGATTTGCGGCAGATTTGCAAACAAATCGCTTTGCAGCGTTTTCCATGCAACCTTATCCGGCATATTTTGAGTATAGAATTCGTTGTAGCTGTACGCCAGCCCACTGGTATCTATGTAGTGCTTGACTTCCGTTCGCAGCATTTGTCGTTCCCATTCGGTTTCCGGCGCACGACACGGCGCAAGCTGCTCCTGCATGATTGCCTGATGTAAATCGGCAGACGATTTCAGCAGGGTTGGATACTTTCGGTGCAGTTCAGCAGTGACACCCGCTTTCTCAAAATAGGTGCTCAGCTTCTGCCCCGCGTAGGCATACCACGCCACATTCCCGCATCCCATCCACTCAGTATCTCGGAACGGAATGTTGAGCGCCGCAAGGTTATCGGGGTCAATCAGCGCCTGCCGATAAGCATCGTACCCCTGCATAATCAGCCAGTTACGGAAATCGGTAAATCTGTCATCCGAACTGCCGTCATTGATGATACAGGCCGCCGCGACCATTTTGGGAAAGTTGGCTTGATTGCGATAACTTTGCCATGCGCAATCGAAGCCGAGCAGTTCATCCTGCGGCAAGTTGATGAGTTCCGTGTAAAGGAACTGTTTCACGGACGCTTCATCCTGCATATCCGCTTGGGCGCGGACTCGGTCAATGATCGACCAGAATTTTTCCCATGTCATAGCCGGATTTACCAGATAAACAGCGGCGTGTGGGCGTGCAGCAGTCGGGTCAGCGCGTCATCCACGGCATCAGTGTAGCCGCCCTCTGCCAAGCGTTGGGTGCGCAGTTGGTTGAGGGCTGCTTTTGCCAGCCGATACTCTGCCGCTGACAGCGTCAGCTTGCCGCCTGCGGGCAGATCGTTCACCCGAAGGATCAGCCGCCCGGTCACTTCGGTGCTGCCGCCGTGGGCGCGCTGGCCGTAGTAGACATCGCCCAGCGCCCGGAGCAGGATGCTTTTGTTGGCACGGTCAAGTTTCACTTTACGTTCTGTCATTGTTTTTCACCATCCTTTGCTCACAGCATATCATAGAACTGCCGCAATAGCTATCCGTCATTTGAAAACAAACGGAAAACAATCAGCCGCGCTCCTGCTGGCGAGATTGCTTCTTGGCAGACGGCACGGCAACAGCGTATTCTGCGGCGAGCAGTTCGCGGGTCTGTACAGCCAGCGTGCGACTCAGACTGCGCAGCAGCCCACCACCAACGGTGTTCACATCCGACAGAAAACCTCGCTGCTGTTCTGTGCCCAGATTGCCGTACAAGGCAACCACGCGGTCAAAGTTGAAAGCGGTGGTGTCAAGCCCATAGCGGTGCGCCGCCATGTAGGCGGCACAGTAGCTCGGCGCGGCGTAAGCTTGGCGGTTGTAGGTGTAGTCCTTATGGAAATCCGCCTGTGCGCGCTCCCGGACGATGGCGCACAGCGTCGTGCCTGCATCCATGCCGTTGCGGACATAAATCGTGCGGTTCTTGGGAACATACTGCGCTTGGATGCCGTCCGGCAGACTGTCCGAGATTTGAATCGGCACTGGGCTGCTCTCGATGGAGGCGGCAATCAGTTCATCCACTTGGTATTCGGCGGGCGGTGGCACAGGCCTGCCGCGCGTCTGGGTGATGTCGAACACCTTGCCGATATTATACCCGGAAGCCTTTCGGCCGTTATTCTCGTACACCTGCCCCACAATGGCCGTGTAGCCTTCCTCGCCGGTACGGATATGCCTTCCGGCATCCTTCCATTGCTGGAATGTGCGGGCGTCCGTGATGTCGGCGTTCTGGCCGGAGAGCAAAAGCTGGTTCGGCAGCGAGTTGCGGCATTGCGACATGAAGTTGAGAAATTCCTGCAAGGCCGGGGCATCTGCCAGTACCTCACCCATGCGGGCATCCACCTGCGCCCAAACCGCTTCACGCTCGGTTTTCTTCATGGCAGCGTAATCTTCCTTAGAATACTGCGGTTCTGACGGTGCGGCGTTGTTGAGATATTTGTTCAAGTCCATTTACAGTGTTTTCTCCTTTCGCTTGATTTTTACGGGCATCTTCGGCATACGGTCTTTCGGCGGCTCGACCTTTCGGCGCAGATAGGCGGTGATGTCGCTGAGTTCCATGCGCACGCTGGGGCGTTCACCCTTGGCCCGAAGCTGATCGGCGCGCGGCGACGGCGAGTTTGCAAAAGATTTGCTGCTGTCGGAGAAAGGCTCGGACGGACTGGCGTTCTCCGAGCCCAGAGGAAAATCCACGGTGGGCGTGTCCTCGTGGTTGGGGGCTGCATTTTCCAAATTTTGTTGCACAGCATCGACCAGTTCTGCCGTGCCGGTGTCCACGACATCCAGTTGCAGTTTTTCAATAATGCGGTTGGCCTTGGACGCATCGTCCTGCAGGATGGCGATTTCAATGTGGTCGGGGTCCATCTTGTCGCGGATAGGACAGAACAGCAGCCCATGCGCTTTGGCAGCGCGGGCAAAATCGTGCATACGGTCTTTGTCTACCGTGAAAAATTTCAGCGGTTTCTGTTCTTTCAAAAGGCGGATCAGGTGAGTTTTGCCGTGGGTCTTTTTGCTGTCGTGCAGCACGGCTTGGGCAAAAATAAAGAAGTTTTTCGCAGCGGTGCCGGAGAGGCGCAGGGCAAACTCTGCACCCTCCAGCGAGTAGCGGACGACCTGGTCTGCGGGTTCAGAGCCGTAATTCATCTGGCGTCACCGTCCTTTTCCTTGGGTGCGGACAAGCGGCTGAACGAGTCTACACCGGGGATAAGCGCAAGGCTGCGCCCGCAATCCCAATTCATTTGGATCTGTCCGGCATCATCGATACATTCCACCGTACCCATGGAGCCGGGCGGCACGGGGAACTCATCTTCCATGCAACTAAGTTGCAGCCGCGTACCGGGCGGGTACTTGCGGCGCAGGTGTTCAACATATGCTTTGTTTGAATAATTCATATGCATCCTTCTTTCTTAAATTATTTGGATTCGATTCCAAAAAGTGCGTGACATTTTACACTTTTTGGCGTATACTATCATTAAAGGCTGTGGAGGGTTTATTATGCGAATTACCAGAACTGAATACCTGAATAAACTGATTGCGTTTAAGGACAAGCAACTCATCAAAGTCGTAACAGGTATCCGCCGCTGCGGAAAGTCTGTTTTGATGGAAATGTACCAAGATTGGCTGCTGCAGAATGGCGTCGAACAAGACCAAATTATTGCCATCAATTTTGAGGATATGGATTTTGAGGAACTTGCCGACTATAAAAAACTGTACGCTTACCTGAAAGACCGTCTTGTTCCCGAAAAAATGACTTACATTTTTCTGGATGAGATACAGCACGTCACGGATTTTCCTAAAGTGATCGACAGCTTGTATATCAAGAAAAATGTAGATATATACGTCACAGGTTCCAATGCCTATATGCTGTCCAGTGAAATAGCCACCCTTATTTCCGGGCGCTATGTGCAAATCGAAATGCTGCCGCTTTCTTTTAAGGAATATATGCAGAGTACCGGCAGTATGGAAGATCGCGGAATAAAATATACTGAATATCTGGAAAACAGTTCCTTTCCCTATGCGCTGGAACTTAAGGGGCATCCGAACGAGATTCGGGATTACTTGGATGGCATTTTCAACACGATTGTCGTAAAAGATATTTTGACACGAAGAAAGATCCTCGATCCGTTGATGTTGAAAAGCGTGCTGCGCTATGTTTTTGACAACATCGGCAGTCCGCTTTCCTCCAAGAAAATCGCAGACACCCTGACATCCGAAGGACGAAAAGTTGATGTAAAGACCGTCGAACGCTATCTTGATGCGCTGATCGAAAGCTACATTATCTATCCCGCACAGCGTTATAATGTCAAGGGTAAGCAGTATCTGAAAACCTTGGGAAAATACTATGTCGTAGATATAGGTATGCGATTTATGCTGCTTGGCAAACGCAATACAGACGCAGGTCATATTCTGGAAAATGTGATTTATCTGGAACTGCTGCGGCGCGGCTATGATGTGTATGTCGGAAAGGTCGATTCTTTTGAGGTCGATTTTGTGGCAATGAACGGCAACAGTACCTTCTATTACCAAGTGGCACTTTCCGTTCGTGATGCGGATACCCTGCAACGGGAGCTGCGCCCCTTACTGTCCATCCGCGACCACTATCCTAAATATATTCTTACGATGGACGATGACCCGGAGGAACAGTATGACGGCATTCGCCGCATCAATGCGCGGGATTGGCTGCTGGGTCTTACAGATTAACGTGTTGTAATATCGGGGCGGAGATCACGCGCACGTTCCTGTTCGCGCTGTTGTTGCGCAGCGCGGTCACGGCGGGCTTCGGTGAGGTGCTGCTGCACCTCGATTGAATGTTCTGCAATTTTGCGGCAGAGCCGTTCCTCTTGGCGAAGCTACTTTAGGGCGGTGTTGACCGATTCATGCTGCGATTGTACATCATCGGTTTTGGGTAGTTGCTTACGCTTTGTCTGCAACTGCCCAATTTCTGTTTGCAGGGCTTTTCGGTGAGTTTCCAGCTGCTCCAGCGTGTCAATGTTGTGCTTGGATAGGAACTCCATCTGCCGGATGCGCTGATTCAGCTTGTACGCATCCTGCCTCACGGCATAGCTGGGGCGGCGCGGCTTGCGGGGCAGCGCGCCCAATTCGTATAGATAGCGATAATACAGCGCCCGCAGCCCGGTCAGCTTGCGGCGGGACTTCTTTCCACTGTGCAGGCGGCTATATTGGACGTGCGGTGAGTTTTCCACGAAACAGCGGTCAAATTGTGGATAAAGCAGTCGGTTTTGAATGACCTCCGGTGTATACCGTTTGCCCAGCGTTTTGAATCGAACAAAGCGCTCCTTTCCGGGTGGGCGCAGGACGGGATACTTGCGTCCCATGCGGACCTCATACCCTTTGCGTTCCAGCGCGTTAAGAAACTGCCGCCATGTAAGGCTTTGTTGAATCGCTTCGTCTACATCCTGTCGGATGGCGGTGCGCCATGTGGGGTGGTTATTTTTCTCCGCCAGCCATTCGGCGTAGGGCTTTGCCACATGATGGGAGTTTTCGGTGTCGATGACCGACAACTTATATTTCCGGCAAAGTTCATCTGACACTGCGCGAATTTCCGTCACATAGCTTTTATAGTTGCTGCGATACTTTTTGCCATCCACACAACTGACCGAGTTCCAGACAATATGCGAATGAATGTGGTCAGTGTTCAAATGCGTGCCGATGACATATTCATACCGTCCGCCCAGCACACGGTCTGCCAGTTCCTTTGCGATTTGGTGCGCAAGTTCGGGTGTGACCTCGCCTGCAGCAAAACTCTGTACAAGGTGGTATCCCTGCACACCGCCCGACTTGTGCCAGCGTTCCTTGGTTTGCCGCATATCGGTAAAGGCGGTTTCCAGCGTGCAGGCATACGAGCTTTCAAAGCAGGATTGCTCTGTTTTGTCGCGGTTGGCGGCATAGTCCAATGCGTCCTGCAAGGATACTGCCGTGGTCTTTTCTTTGTTCATCACATACTTCACCGCCCGATCCAGACGGCGGACAGGGATCACGGATGTGTAAGCCATATTTCATAGAGCCTCCTAGTAGTTTTCTTTTATTGTGAGCCAGACTTCCTTTGCAATGCGCGTCATCTCGTCCACGCTTTGCTGCCCGGCCATGCCGGTGCTGTTGGCGCGGTGTGCAAGCTGGTTTGCGTTGTTGCACAAACCGGAAATTTGCCGCACAAGTTCCCCATGATGTGTGCAGGGGCGCGGATGGATTTCTTTGCCCAAGATTAGGGAGCGCAGGTATTCCTCGCGCGATAATCCACTTGTTTTGACCTGTTCAGAAAGATAGCGGTACTCGCGCTCGTTCAGCCGCAGCGGAATCACATGACCGCGTCTGCGCATAGCGGGGGTTTGGGGAACTCCCCAAAAGTGCGTTTGGATATCCAAACGCTATGCTTGCAAAACACGACACTCCGCAAAACGGGTCATGACACAAGGTCGTCGCCCTCCGAAACGGCTTTTTTCAAACCGTCCAAGGTCGTTACAATGCGGTTGTATTTCTGCGCCAAACCGATCTGCGCGTTGGTGGTCGCATCCTGATTGCGGCTGCAGACCACCAGCATCGGGCAGCGCAGCAGCTTATCCCGCACAATGGCGGTGTATTCACTGCGCTCCACGGCATCTTCCAGCACCAGATACTGGCTGTCCTGCAATTTGGGGCATACCGGCAGATAGCCCAGCAGGTACACCTCGCGGCAATAATTGCGGAGATGTTTGGATGTCGCGCCCTCGCTGGCGCAGATAAAAGCCCAAGGTCGTTTCATTTTCGTGTTTCCTTTCTGAATTTCGGGAGTGAATCAGATTTGATTCACTTTTCGGTATCTCCTTGCGAAATAGTGAATCAGAACTGATTCACTCGGCATTTTCATCGGCTGCAAGGGCAGTTTTCAGCCGTTCTGCACTGCGCCTGAAGTAGGCGTCCGACATTTCAATGCCGACAGCCTCATAGCCTTCCTGCACAGCGGCCAGCACGGTGGTGCCTGCCCCGGCAAAGGGGTCAAGGATGCGCCCGCCCGGCTCGCAGATCTGCACCACATCCCGCATAAGCTGCAAGGGCTTTTCGGTGACATGGATGCGGTTCTGCGGGTTCGGGTATCGGAACACGCCCGGCAGACACCCAACATTTCTCTCAAGCGGCATCTTTCCGTTGGACCCCCACACGATGTACTCAGACTGCTGGCGAAAGCGTCCTTTCTGCGGGCGGCTGGCGACTTTATCCCACACCGCCACGCCGCGCCATGTCCAGCTCGCCCACTGCAAAGCCAGCGTCATGGCGGGCAGCTGCCGCCAATCGATGAACAGACAAACAGGCGCGCCGGGCTTGGCAATGCGGCGGGCATCCTGCAGCCATGCCGCCGTCCAGAACATCCAACTCAGCTGATCCATCTGGTCGCTGTCAAAGTCAGGCAGTGCTTTATCCTTACTCATGCTGCTGTACTTTTCGTTGGTGCTGCGGTTCTTGGTGGTTTGGCTGCTGCCGCCGCTGGCATAGGGCGGGTCGGTGATGATGGCATCGAAGCTGTTCGGTTCAAGCTGACGGAGAATCTGCAGGGAATCCCCGTGCAAAATTGACCAGCGGTCACCGCCGCAGTGTTCGGGCATCCGGAAATCATGGTTGAGAATGTTGAGCGTTTCGGGAGTGTTCGTCAAAGGCATCCTTCTTTCTTATCGTTCAAAATCATGGGTACGGGGTTCTTTCGGGGGCGGTGTGCGTTCGGAAAGTTCAACGCTGATACGGTCATCTTCGAGTACAAAGCAGTCCTGCGTCCTGTTGTCGAGCTTGGTGCCGGGCAGGACAACGGCATTGCCGCGGCAGACTACATTGCCGGAGATTTCGCCATAGATGCGAGCGCTGCCGTCAATGATCGGTGCGCATAAGGTCTGCTCATCCTGCCGAATTACGGCATACCCGCAGACACAGCTTTTTCCCATAATGACCCCGCCGCATACGATGGCATCATCCTGCACAGTCGCATCCCCTGTCACGGTGGCGTTCTTTCCGACATAGGCGCAGCCCTTTGCAACGGCGTGATCTGTAAGGACTGCGTCGCCGCAGACAACTGCATTTTCACAGGCGATGGCATCCTCCGAAATCCATGCGCGACCCTCTTGGTCGAGGTTATCGCAGCTTTCCACATAGCCGCCGAGCATCCCCGCAAGGACATCCTCGGTCAGATCTGTCACCGCGCGGATGCGGTGCAGGTTGGGGTTGTCGGGATGAGCAATGTCGGTGATTTCGTATTTCTTCATCTGGCATCACCCCGGTCACGCTTGGGCGTAGGGCTGGGCGACAGTTCGGTTTTCACATACTCGGAAACGATGTTGAGTGCTTTCTGGTAGCTGTCGCAGGACATAACGCGGTCACGCATTTCTTTGGCCTTGTCGGCCTGTCCATAGTCGGTCAGCAGTCTGGAGGCGCGACCCATAATGGCGAAAATGTTGCCGTCCTGCCCAATCAGCTGCATTTTGGGGCGCAGAGAATTCTTTTCCGGTTTCGGGATTTTCTCAAAAGATGGCGTCATCTTGAATCCATCTTCCTGCCAGAAATGAACAGCCAACGTGCCGTCATCCACACGAATATCTCTCTGCTCAAAGCCCTCACCCCAGCCGTCGCTGTACTGACCGGAAATATATGCGCAGAACACGGCCTGTTCCTCGGCGGTAAGCGGTGCGTCCGTATCGACCCACAGGGAGCCGACCAATTCACCGTTCACCTCGTCCACCGTGGGAACGGCGCGGACGACCTTGCGGCGGACGGAATCGTCCTCACGGTAATATCGCATCAGGTCGCCGTAAAAATCTTTGACATCCTCGTAGATGGCATCGCGGATAACATCGCGGTAGCCGGTCAATTCCTTGCCGGTATAAGGGATACCCTCGTATTCGCTGTAGTCATCGTCCAAATCCTCGGTGTCATTCGGGAAAAAGTCCGCAGTCAAGGGAGAATAAAATTTCATCTGCAAATTGCATCACCTCAATTTCTGCCGCACAGGTCATGGTCGATCTGCGCGGCATAGTAGTTTTCTATCGTCATCGGCGCATTGTAGAGCGCCGTCAGTAAGTATTGCTTGATGTTTCGGATGCAGGGCGGGTTGTCCTTGAGACAATCCAGAATATACTGGATATGTTCTGCGCCCAATTTTAGGAATCGAGATTTTACTACTTCTGCAGGCATTTCCTCACCCGAAATGCGGATAGCCGCCCGTTTGGAACAAACCACATCCAGCATCAACTCCACCAGTTCATCCAATCGCATCGTATCCATCGGGTTATTCTGCGCCAAAATCGGATACTCGATGTTTTTCAGCAGCAGGGCGCGGTACTCTGTCCGTTGGCCCGCCGCGCGGATAGGATTCGATACGTTATTTGTTTCTTCTTTCTTTATTTCTTTAGTATTTAATTGTGCAGGATTTTCCTGTACAGGTTTTTCCCGTTTAGGCTCTGCCTGTTTTGGTTGGGCACACTTAGGCGTTGCTTCTTCGGGACCCCGTTCCGGGGGCTGTGGCTGCTCTAAAACCGTGTACTCCATACCGCGCATCTGACCGTTCTTGTCGCGGATGCGGCGGCGGATAATATACCCCGCCGCTTCTAACTCGCGCACGGTGGCACACACGCTGTCCACGCCCTCTTTGCAGATGGACGCCAACCCGCGCGTGGTATAATCCCAATCTTCGGGAAGGGACAGCATCAAAGATAAAAGCCCCTTCGCCTTGAGCGAAAGAGCCTTGTTGCGCAGATGATGGTTGGACATAATGGTATAATTTTGCGTCTTTTGTACACGGAATACTGCCATTTTCATTTCCTCCTGTTACCCATGGGTGGGCGAACGAATATGTATTTTCATATTTTTTTCTCTCTATCGGCAAGGCGCCGCGCGGTGGGCGGCAGTTCTTGCCATCAGGTTGTTTTTTGCCATATCAGCGTAGTCTCCATTCTCGATGTTGGGCGGCAAGTCATGTACGATGTAGCGGTCAGCGTAGATTTTCTGGATGCCGACACTTGCCATGCGCCCTTTGGCATCGTTGTCCAGCCGCAGTTCTATCGTGGTGATCTCCGGGTGCTGGCGCAGAAATTCCCGCAAGGCCAGCGGCTCCTTGCCGGAGGATGAAACCCCGCCCAGCGACAGACGGTACTTGTCCGCCGCATCGCCGCAGAGCGTCATCTCGGCCATGGCATCTATGGCGGCTTCAAACACGGCCACGGTAGTGCCGGGCTGCATTGGCGGGATGCAGAATCCGTACTGTTTCTGACTGCCGGGAGCCTCCCTCTTGAACGGTTTCCCATAGTCATAAATACCGCGCAACGCCGCATATTTCGGCACGCCCTGCGGGTCTTTTCCCAAGAAAATGCAGTTGTGATATTCTGCACTTTCGTACAGAATTTTTCTCTCAATACAGTACCGGATGGTGGGCAGCGAGATGCCACGCCCCAGCAGATACCGCGTCACACGGTCATTATTCGGTGCAGGGTTCGGCAGACGGAACGGCGGGCGCTCGCGTTCCACCGCCTCATGCTGCACGGGGATGTACATCGGGCTTTCCTCGCACAGCAGCTGCACCGCCTCTACGAACGGTACACCTTCCACATAAATCAAATATTTCAGCGCCGACTTGCCGCCGATGTCGCGGCTTTTCCAGTGCCACACACTGGATTCGCCGTTTATCTTGAAGCTGTCATGCTCCGCAAGCTGGTACTCGCCCCGCGCACTGCTTTTCACCAGCGAACCAGGACGGTACCGCCGCAGAAATTCTATCGCCGTCATCCGGTTGGCGGCATTGACCTGCTCTTTGCTGACGCGCGGCAATTACACAATGTAAGCGGCGAGGTCGCTCATATGTTCAACATTTTCCCACGGAAAATCCTCGCGCCCGAAGTGACCGCCCGCCGCCGTGCGGCTGTAAATGGGGTTCAGCAGGTTCAACTGCTTGATGATGCCCGCAGGGGTCAGGTCATACACCTTGCGCACCGCTGCTGCCAAACAGTCATCCTCACAGATGCCGGTGCCGAAAGTATTCACATCCACCATGACAGGGTCTTTTCCCCCGATGGCATACGCCAGCGTGACCTGACAGCGGTCGGCAAGATGGGCGGCGACCATGTTTTTGGCAATGTACCGCGCCATATATGCGCCGCTGCGGTCTACCTTGGTGGCATCCTTGCCGCTGAACGCACCGCCGCCGTGGGGCGCAAATGTGCCGTAGCTGTCCACCATGAGCTTGCGCCCGGTCAAGCCGGTATCGGCATCCGGACCGCCCTGCACAAACTTGCCGCTGGGGTTCAGGATGATTTCCGCGTCATCGGCGGGCATACCGTCAAAGGCCAGCGGGAACACATATTCGTCCAGCAGATCCGCCAGCTTATTGATGTCGGTGTCCTCCTTGTGCTGGACAGAAACGACCACTGTGGTGATGCGCACAGGCGTGTCGCCGTTGTATTCCATCGTGACCTGCACCTTGCCATCCGGGCCGATGTCGGGGATAACGCCGGTCATGCGGGAGATTTCCAACAGCGTTACAAGGCGCTGCGCCGCCACCACAGGCATGGGCAGATATTCGGGCGTTTCGTTGCAGGCGTAGCCGACCATAACGCCCTGATCGCCCGCGCCGAGGGTGTCCTCGTCCTCTCCCTCAGCCAATTCCGGCTCGACAGCGCCCGCAATGTCGGGGCTTTGGTCGTGGATGTAGCAGTCGATTTGGTACGCCTTTGGGTCATAGCCGGCATCCCGCAGGGTGTCGCGGACGATGTTGAACACATCCGGCTTAGCGCTGGTCGTGATTTCGCCCGCTACAATGATGTGACCGTGGGTTGCCATTACCTCACAGGCCACGCGGCTGGCGGGATCATGCTGCAGACAGGCGTCCAGCACGCTGTCGGCAATGAGGTCGCACAGCTTGTCGGGATGCCCGCGCATGACGGATTCTGCGGTGTAAAAGCGAGGATGCTCGTTTTCTTTCATGGTTTCGGTATTTTCAAAAATGTCGTTCATAAGTTCTTCTCCTTGCTTGTTGGATGGTTTCGGACAAAGAAAAAAGCCCGCAGGCGGGCTGCGGGCGAAGAGTATCGTATTCATATCAGCGCTCCTGTTCTTGGTGCGGGGGCTGCCTTGTTGCCTGCATGAATTGAGCGTAGCCTTCCGGCGTAGTGTGTTCCACACACAGGGTCTTGCCCAGCAGGAAAAACAGCTGCGGATCGTGGTACATTTCTTCGTAGTGCTTCATCTGCTTGGGCGTGAGGTCAGTAAAATCGTTGCTGGTCAGCCCGCAGACGAAAAATGTGCCGTGGATGATGTCATAGTCGCCCAGCATACGGTTCAGCGGCAGGTTTTCTGCAATGCCGTTGTCGTTGCAGACGATACAGGCGCTATCCCTCCAAGGGTACACGGCCTCGATGGTGCCGCCGACAACTGCCTGCTCGGCTTCAAGGGTGTGTTCAATGTCGGCTTCGCGGGGGTATTTTCCGGGTTCAACGATCAGCACTTTCATCGGCATCCTCCTCATCAGAAGTTTCTTTCAGCGCATTTTTCTTAACAGTCAGCAGCACGATACCTGTTGCAGACGCAAGGGACACGACTACAACAGCCAGCAACGGGAAACCATCTCCTGTCTGCGGGAGGGTCTGCACCTTATGCGGCGTAGGCGCAGGGGTTGCAGCGGGCGTCGGCTGCGGTGTGGGAACAGGCGTGGGCGCGGGGGGGTCTTCGCGGGGCGTGGCTTCGTCTATCATCTGAATTAACCGCTTGTCGGCGCGTGTCCATTCGGCATCCACATTTTCGCGGACGAACAGGCAAACATTTTCGTCTGCCTGCTGTACCTTAAACTGCACCGATTCGGCAATTTCAAAGCCAGCCGGGGCGGCATCTTCGGTCAGGGTGTAGATGTACTCCTTAGTTTCGCCTGACAGCTTGATAAATTGATCCGAGATGGGAACACGGTGAGTTTTGTAGTCGGTTATCCAAGTGTCGACGACCTCATCATTCGCATCGCGGATCGTCAGCGTAGCGCCCGGCAGCAGATTTCCTGCAATGTCGGTCTTATCGATATCCAGCACAGGCGCGTCCTGCATGATGACGGTGGCATCGTCGAGTTTTACCCAATCATCGTCGGATTTCACATAGACGATATTGCTTTGTTCGTTACCTTCCTGCACCAGCTTGAACACGATGCTTTCGGCTTCGGCATAGCCGTCCGGGGCACGAGTTTCGGTCAGAGTGTACGCTTTTTCCAGCTCCAGACCTCGCACGGTGTGCGGCGTTTTTGTGGAAGTCCAGCCCTCCACCAGATTGCCGTCAGTATCACGGATTTCCAGCTTTGCACCAGGCAGCTCCTTTCCGTTGGTGATGTCCTGCTTGGAAATGTCCACACTGGTGCGCAGGTTGGTGTTTGTACCATCTACGATTTGCCATGCAATCTGCTGACCTTCATAGGTGAACTCTACATCCACAGGGGTGCTGTCCAGCAGGTAACCCGCAGGGGCGGTGATTTCCACAATGCGGTATCTGCCACTGTTGCCGGAATCCGGATAAGTTTTTGCGCGGATGGGAATGTCCACATCGAACCAAGTAAAGCCGCTGGCGTTGGTTGTGCTACTGGTGGCCAGCTTTGTACCGGCGTCCAGCAGCTTTGTACCGTCCGCGGAATAAATGTCATCCACGGTGTAGAGTTCATACACCGCACCGGGCAGATAGGTCAGCGCCTCTCGGTCCTGCTTGTAAATGCCTACACCGATTTTGCTGACTTTATCGCCGGGCTTTTCGGGCGTGGGCAGCACCCGCGCATTTTCAAACACAAGTGTCTGCCCATTCTTGTGGGCATCCGAGGCGTCCTTGACATTCACAATGCTGTACGAACATTCCTTGTTGCCGTCCTGCTCGTGGCTGACAATGGTTTTTGCCAGCACAATGTCATTTTTCTGGTTGTCCCAGCCAAATTCCACAGTGTAGCTCTGCTGGGTCAGCACAAAACCATACGGCGCTTGAACCTCGATAATGGTGTACTTTCCCAGCGGCAGGGTCACGGTGACTTCGCCTTTGGTGCCATCATGGCTGACCGTGAGGAAATCGTAGGTTGCCTGTGTGCGGGTGGGGCTAAATTTTACTTCGTCCACCTGACCCTCTACGCCAGTAGTAACGGTGGCAACGAGGTCGCCGCCTTTGTACCAGTAGGTGCCTTGGCGGTCTGGTGTGGCAATGTCGGCTGCAGCGTGAATTTCGTACACTGCGCCCGCGAGATTGTCCTGCGTGTAGATGAACTGACCATCTTGGTAGTCTGTCAGCACATTGCCCAGCTTGCGGATGGTAAGCTGACCGAGTGTTTCGTGGTTGCAGTATTTCTCCGTGATGATGTACTCGTCCATGTCGTTGGTGGCGTTGCCCACAACCTGCCAGACGCGGTCGGATTTGATTTCAAACTCCACCGAGTAGGCAGGATCGTTATAGTATCCTTCCGGACCTTGCAGTTCCTCAATCAGGTATCTGCCCAGCGGCAGTTTTTCGGGTGTTTTCATAAGGCCTTCGGCATCGGTGTAGAACACATCCGTTTTCTTGGTGGCGCTGCCGCTGGCGGGGTCGATCATGGAAATGCGGGTCTTATTACCCTTGTCATCCAATTTGTACAAGGCAAAAGAGGTGTTGGCGATTTTGACCGCTTTGCCGGTTTCTGTATCGGTCTTGATAAGCTGTAAATAGCCCTCCAATTCCTCATCCAGCACATTAAAAGTCATATAATCGTTGCTGGCGGTGGTGACACTGCCAGCCGGAACCGTAAATCGACTCTGCGGGCTGTTGGCGTCCACTGTCACGATGAACGGATCACACTGGAACACATCCTTGGGGATGGTGGTTTCCACGACAAGATATTGCCCATAGGGCAAGCCTTCAACGCGGAAGATGCCCTCATCGTTCGTGAACATTTCTCCCAGCCTATACTCGGCGGGCCGATCCGTGGGCATCCAGCCGTTACCCCTGCCGTTGGCGTGGTCACCGTCTGCGGTCAAGGTCGCGTTATAGGCGTTGACCGTATCGGTGCTGCTCTCGTACATATTGGCGACGGCCTGACCTTCGGCGGTGAAATCGTACTTGAGCGTCAAATTATCGTAGTTATCCTTGCGGTAGGCGTCCAAAATGCTTTGTTCATCGTAGCTTCCATCCGGGTTCTGTTTGAACTGCGCGGCCTTGCTTAACTTGGAAATGCGGTAAACCGTAAAGCCCGCGCCTTCCAATTTCAGTGCAGGGCTTGGCTGACCGGTGGTCGAAACCAACTTCTGCAAACTAAAGCCGGATTTCAGCACTTCGTCTTGGCTTTCCTGCTCGGCATGGATGTGGTAGGTGGATTCATCTGCATAGGTCAGGGTTTTGTAATGGTTGACCTCATCGCAGAGGTAGCCCTTGGCATAAGACAGATAGTAGCCATCCCACGCCTTGCTGCCGTTCAGCTTACGGCTCTCAGCTACGGCGGAATACTGGTTTTTGTAGATGTAGTCGGTGTATTCGTCGCCCTTGGTGGCAAGGCTGCTGTACTTGCCGGTGCGTTCCAGCTTCTTGTTCAGCTGTGGGTACTTCCCGGTAATATACAGCTTGCCGTTTCCGTCAATCGGCAGCACCAGCCCGGTGGCTCGTTCCACAAGGTAATATCTGCCCATATACAGATTGGCAAAAGCCAGCTTTCCGTCTGTAATCTTGGCAGACGCTACCAGCCGGTCTTTCTGCAAAATGGGCAGGTAATCGGTATCCCAGCCGCCATTGGTGAGGACAGTGGTGTGCCAAAGGGGCGTGCCGTTGGCATCGGTGATTTTGGAGTAATCCACCACACCCGAAACACCGTCCGGGTGTTCAATCGTGTCAGCGGCGTACAGATCGTACACAGCCCCCTCCAGCGTGGTGTCACCGTTGCTGCCCGCAGCCAGATACCGCGCGGCGTCCAAGTCCACTTTTGTCAGCAGAATATTGCCGAGGACACGATCATTCTGCATCTTGTCGGCATTGGCGTGCATGGTGTAGGAATCTTCGTTGTTGGCAATGCCGGTGGGGTCTGTGGCGTAGGTCTTATCTGCATTGCGGATGCCAAAGGTGATAGTAACGATGCCCTCGCCGGTGTCGATGAGCGTACCGCCACTGTTGGTCGTAGTGATGTCGGCGTTATAATCCGCGTTCCCCAGCCAAATCGTCTGACCGTCCAGCGCTTTGGTGATTTCAAAGGCATACGCCCGCTTGCCCAGCACCGAGCCCGCCGTGCCGGGAGCATTCACATCTGTCCAGTCGCCATAGTACCAACTGGGAGCACGACTCTCCACAATGACGAACTTACCCTCATTGCGTTGCGTATAGAACAAATCATCCGAACCGCCCGCATAGTCACTGTGGTTGATGACCTTGTAAGTGCCGTCGCTCTGGCGCTCGACCTTGTACTGGTTGTACCCACCATTGGGAATGTAGCACTGCCGAACGGTATCCCACTCGAAAATTTTGAATTCAGCGTCACCCTTGATGCGCTGCTTGGTTTCGCTGTCGATTTTGTCGATGCTGACCTTTACCGACCATTCATCGTTCTGCATTTTATAGTCATTGGAACTATTAGCCGGAACAGTAATAGTCTGGTGGCTGCCCAGCGCACCGGGTGTGGAATCAAAACCGTGCGGGATGGTGATTTCATCATAGCTAAATTTCAGATTATCGAAGTAACCATGTACCGCCGACAGCGCTGCTTCGATTTCACCATTGACCTGACTTTCACAGGCGCTCTGCGCAGCAGATTGTGCCGCAGATGCCTGTGCGTCTGCATCCTGCTCACTGTTGGCGGTTACGCTGCCGCTTTGGGATGCCGACTTGCTGACGCTGTAATGTACCGTCCATGTAGCGGAGGCATCACCGCCATTGAGGTGGTAGCTATCGTCCTGCGTGTGACCGCCTGTGGTCACCGACTGATTGCCTGCCGGGGTAATCGTCCAGCTGCCGCCGTTGATGTTGGCGGGGATGCCATCCAGAATCGGGGCAATGTCGATGCCTGCACCGTCCACCTTCTCCAGCGTTTCCAACTGGATTTTGTCCGTGTTGATGCTATACGAAAAATCCAGCGTTTCGGTGCGCTCATAGCTGGCACTCCACGGTTTGTCCACAGGCTGCCCCTCCGGGGTAAGTTCTGGGATCTCGTTATCTCCGCCCAGCGTGACCGGGGTGTAATCCAAAATGACAAACCGCTGCCACGCGGCGTTGCTGGGGACATACAACGTGCCAATGTACACCGTTTCTGCATCGTCGTCTGCATAGACTGCTGTGCCGTTCACAATCTCACCGGCAAGGCTGTCCGGAAACTGCTCTGCCTGCCACGCAAGGCGGTCAAGATAGGCGTTGTTGTCGGTGGCATCCTCGGCCGCGCAAGTAGAAACCGCGGACGGTGCGCCGCTGTTGAAGCCCTGTGCCCACATGGTTGCCTGATCCGCTGTCCAGCCTTTACCAAAGAACTCGGCCAATACCCAGACACTGCCTGCCGAGGAATAATTGGCTACCGGCGGATACTTGTTGGCGTAAGTCGCACCGGGACCCCATGCCCATTTGCCGCTATCGGCGCATAGGGCGGGCTGTCCGCCAAGGTAGTTCATCCAGCCGACACTGGTGTAGACACATTGCGTGACCTGCAAACCTGCGTAAGCTGCAACACCTGCGTCTGCCGAGCAGGTGGCAGGTTGTGCCTCTTGTGCAAAACGATCCTGCAGGATGCCAGGGAACGGCGCAGAATCGTCGAGCGTGACATGGAGCGCTTTTGTCAGTCTCTTTTCCGAGTCTGTATAGGTCAGTGTGACGCTGAAATCCTCGGTAGCTTTGACATAGATGCCCGCCACCGATGCCGTGCCTTCGGAAAAATCATAATGGAGCTGCCGCTGGCGTTCTTCTTCGGTGGCAGAGCACAAGTCATCGCTGGTAAAGTTGTATCCCAGCAGTTCTACATTGTCGGGCAGTGTAATGTCCGCGCTGCCGCCGTTGGCAGGGTACAGCACCTGCATACTGATGGGGACGATGGCATAGTCCTCACCGTCCATGCGGGGAAAAGAGGCTGTGGCGCTGTCGGTATTGAGCAATCCCTCATCCAGTGCGACTTGAATCGTGCTGTCGGCATCGTAGTCACGGTAATCCTCATCGCCCCAACCCTCGATGCTGATTTTTGTCTCACCGGTCAGCACCGGCAGACCGGTGGAGTCGAGGTAGTACCCGGTAGCCGTCTGCGGCAAGCTGGGATACATCCGAGATTGGATTTCTTCCACGGACAGCCCGCCGTCCGATGCCGCAGGCTGTTCTGCGGGTGCAGCGCTTTCCGGTGTGGCGGCTTCGGCTGTCTCCGGCGTGGCGGGGGGCTCCTCTGCAAAAGCGGGCAGCGCTGCGCCCAGATTTGTGAGCGCAATCCCTCCCGCCAGCAGCAGCGACAAGCACTGCTTTATTCTGTGTTTGTTTTTCATACTGGTTCTCCTTTTGTTGCAAAAGAAAAAGCCCGCTGCGCGGTGCAGCGGGCTTGGTTAGCGTTCGGGAGCGTGTTTCTTGGGACAGGGCGCGGCTCTGGCCTTGTAGGCCTTGCGGTATTTTTCGTCAGCATCATAGAACTGCTGTGGAGAGATGCCCGCATCCAGACACCCCTGCATGACAACTGCATTGTAACGGCTGCTGACCGGGAGCAACTGGTCGCGGTACGGTGCGTTCATCGTGTAAACCATGATTTCGTGCGGTGCGCCGTCAGCATCCGTGACCGTCATGGTCTCCTTGTCATAGAATGTCGGGTAGCCCTCGTAGCAGTCAAGCTGAGATTCGTCATGGTCGGTGACAGACCAGATCAGTCCTTCAACGCTTGCGCCCTCTTTTGGCAAAATCGTCAGGTAGCCGCGCCGGAAAGCCAATTCATAGCCATCCAGCTTGGCAGTGCCTACCACTGTTGCTTCGGGGCAGCGGTAGGCCATCTGTTCAAAATTCAGATTGGAACCATAGGCAAAATATTCTTTTCGGGACATTTCTTCTCCTATCTGGCCTCGTCAGTGCGGGGCCGTGGTTGATTGCTGGGATACAGCGACTTGTCGTGCCGCCACGCCTTGTCACCGGGCAGGTTCTTCAGCAGGTGCATCCGCACATTTTTGTACTCAGGACCGATCAGCCCCAGCCGCAGCAGAAAGGTGCGGAAGGTGAACGCCGGATTATCTCCGATGGGTGTTTTCCTGAACTGCGTGTACTTCTGGTTGATGCCCTGCGCCGAGATTGCCATAGCCAGAATGATGTTGGCTTTGGCTTCGCCCGCGTGGAGCGTGGAGTTGAACAGCCGCCACTCGACTGTGCCATGGTAGAACACAGAATGCAGGTTCAAGGCGTTATGTTGAGCTCAACATAATGCCTTTTATGCGCAGAAAAAAGTTATGCTGAGAATCTTTTAGAACAGACGTTACTTCGAGACTGTTCACCAGAAATCTCAGCATAATTTTCTACAAGGTCTTTAAAAACGACTTTAAGTCAGGGTCGTCGTTCCAATCCGGCATGGCAGGCGTATTCATCCTCGTGTCCATTGTTTCTAATGCCTTGCGCCGGGCTTCGGGATTAGCTTTTGCGTAAACCTGTGTTGTCTCAATAGATTCGTGCCCTAAAAAGTCACGAATATAAATGAGATTTTTGCCTGCCTCAACAAGATGCATTGCTTTAGAATGCCGGAGACAATGCGGTGTAATCTGCGGAAAAAATGAATCCACCGCAGTATTTGCTTTGTGGATATATTTTGCTAGCACGTAAGAAACACCGCTGCGAGTCAACTTTTTCCCTTGCGGATTTGTAAACAGCTGGTCATTGCGGCGTTCTGGTATATCAAGATGGTTCTCACAAATGTATTGGCGCAATACCTGTGCACACGGTTTGGTAAGCGGAACATCTCGACTTTTTCGCCCCTTCCCTAATAAATGTACAACCGGTAGTGAATCTATTCGGATATCGCAGATTCTTAAATCGCAAAGTTCCTGCACTCGTGCAGCTGAATCGTAAAGGAGAAGAATCATCGCCAGGTCTCTGCGACCTTTTGGCGTGGAAATATCAGGCTGTTCCATTAGAATATCAGTTTGCTGGTTACTCAAATATTGAACCGTCGGCTTTGCTGCTTTTTTGCTGTCAATTGAAAGAATGCGCTGACACAGAATCATTTCATCCGGGCATTCAATTTGTACATATTTCGCAAATGACTTCAGCGCAGCAAGTCGTTGGTTTCGAGAAGATATACTGTATTTGCGTTCAGTTTCAAGATATTGTAGAAATTCAAGAATCAGTTCGCGGGAAAGGTCGTTAAAAAGCATTTTCTCTAATTTAAAGCCACAATACTTTTCAAGGTAGCCATGAAAAATAACAAAGGTGTCCCGGTAAGAGTAAATTGTATTTGTACTGACATTTTTAGTTCCTGCCAGATACATGCTAAAGTATGCGGAGACTAAACCGGCGTAGCTGCATCTATTCCTCATTGCAAAGTACCTCTGTAATGGTATGGAATCGGTCATTGAATGGTTCGGTGACTTCCATATAGGCTTCCGGGACAAGCCTCAAGTATTTTTCGGTTGTTGTAATTCGGTCATGCCCAAGAGCAGTGCGGAGAATCGGCAAACAGGTATATATGTCTTTTCCTTCGGAACTCCATTTGTTTAGAATGTGGACCGCAAAGGAATGCCTGAGATCATGGAGACGAGGCCCTTTTCCTCGACCTCGGTGTGGAATCCCGGCATCAAATAAGCATTTTCGAAAAATATCGTAAATTGTACTTGTATCATAGAATCCGCCATCAGGAGCAGGGAAAAAGTAAATACTTTTTGCATTTGTCACTAATGGATTACTGCGGTAGGATTTCATGTATGCAAGCATTGAGTCCGAAATTCCTACCAGCCGTTCTTTGTCTCCTTTTGCACCGTATATGGCTAAAACTCCAGCATCCAAATCAACATCTGCAACCTTAAGGTGCAGAGCCTCTGACACGCGCAGCCCACATGTATAAAGCAGGCGAAACAGAACCGGCATAACTAAATGTCGTAGTGGAGATTCTGAAGATTCTTTGGTACAATCTACCGCAGAAAACAATCTCTCGATTTCGTCTTTCGTAAAAATGTGGGGAACGAAACATTTATTTACATGAGGCGCAGGGTGGAATGCACATGGAGCATCATAGCCATTGCTGTGCAAATACTTACAAAGAATTCGCACATACGAAATCCGAAAACATTGCGTGGTTTCGTTTTCGTGAGGTCTCTTTTTCTCCCACTTTTGCAGCAGTTCTTTCGAAATGGCAGGTATACGCAATTGTTGCTCATTGCAAAAGTCATCGAATGCACTGAGTGCCTCAACACCGGCGTTGTATTTATTGCCAAGGGCACGTTTTTGCTCCACAACATCCAGCATATATGGTGCAAGCACACTGGTAAAATGGGGTTCAAGAAGTTTTTCCTCAAACACTAATCAGTCACCTCCAATGCGCAGCTGCGAAGCTGACGTACATTTACACCAATATATTTTTGAGTAGAATCGGCATTTATGTGTCCTAATACACCCTGAATCGAGGTAATGGGGATTCCTTCATCTAACATATGTGTTGCGAGGCTGTGTCGAAGCGAGTGAAGCCCGTGGTGCTTTATTGAATCCAAAGGAATGCCCGCTTTTCGCATATGCTTAATAAGAATGTTGTCAAAGTTTTGCAGAGAGACGTATGGAGCGACTGCGCGGAGAAAAATTTCCGGGGCATCGCTTACAGGCCTTCCATTTTTCAGATAGTCTATTACAGCCCATCCAACATCTGTGGGAAGTGGTAAAGTTATCGGCTCTCCTGTTTTGACTTGGGTGAAAGACACCAAATGCTGTTCCCAATTAAAATTGGCAGGGCGAAGATTACGTATATCGCTGGTTCTAATGCCGAGTTTTACTGCAATCATTAAAACTGCATAATCGCGTTTTCCTTGTGGACTTTCACGGTCAACAGATGCAAGGATACTTTCGATTTGGCTAAGATCTAATTAATCGCTTAAGGCTAAGTATGATGGGCTACGGAGTCTGAAGCCAAAGGTAAACGATAATTTTGAAGCATTAAACACTGAACTTTCAAAGACGCAAGCGCAAATAATTACCTTCGAGAATCGTTTACACGAAGTTGATAAAAGTTTGGCGTGTTATGATGAAGAAATTGAGCATTTAAAGGAGAACTTGTTATTTACAGATTCGGACATCCGAAATAATAATGACGCTGCGCGGCTCCAAAAATTTGGCTCTGAGACAGCGGAAGAAAGTATATCAGCCAATATTTGCCCTGTTTGCAGGCAGCACATTCAAGACAATTTGCTTGATGCAGAAACCGTAAACGGTTTTATGAGTATAGAAGAAAATATAAGACATCTTAAAGAGCAAAAAAAGATGTTGGAATTTACATTAGGAAGCCGCAAAGAGGAGCGAGAAAGATTTGTCAGAGAAAAAAATGACTTAGAAGCTAGACTTCAGTCGTTACGACGTTTGGCATATGCGTTGCGGTCAGACTTGTATACTACGGTAGACACAGAGACCTCCGAGACGATCATGTTTAAACGCATAGAAATTAACACACGTGTTTCGAGCCTATCGAAATTGAGGGATACAATTACTTCTCAAATTGAACAATTGAAGGCACTGTCTGGCAAATGGAATGAGTACCTTGACCAAAAAGGAAAATTGCCACGGAAGGATATCTCAGAATTAGATGTGGAAAAGATTTCCCTTTTAAAGAAGTATTTCATTGAAAATCTAAAGAAGTACCATTATAGAAGCTTGTCAAACTTTAATGGGATTGATATTTCGATGAACTCATCGCTTTTGCCAACTATTGATGGGTTTGATATGAAGTTTGATTCTTCTGCGAGCGATGGAATTCGTGTGATTTGGGCTTTTACAATGGCACTCCTACAGGTTTCAGTCGAGAAGCAAGGTAATCATCCTGGAGTTATTATTTTTGATGAGCCCGCACAAAGCATAGTGCCAGAAGATATGAAGAGTTTTATTGAATCAGCACTGGAGATCAAAGGCCCGTTTCAAATTATTACTGCTATTACGTTGAACAGCCAAGAACTCATAAATATCATCGAGGGATTAGATGCCTCATGTAATCATAAGATTCAAATCGAGGGAAAAGCGTTTAAACGATTAGGTAAATATGAGGAAGCGCATTTATTACAATAAAAGAAAAAATGTTCTTATAGAATCAAAATAAAGAAGTGCTTTTGAAAAACATTAGAGAGAATGGCTTTAAGCGAAGTTAAAGCCATTCCATAATAGGGTATCTTTTTTATCACACTCAGACAAAAGGATCCGCAACTTAGGTTGTGGATCTTTTTTATTGCCTCATCTTCCCGCAAAATTCTGAATTGTGGCAGGTGAGTGGGCCGTTTTCTTGAGAAAAATCAGAATTTTTTCCGCTGTTTTCAGAACGCTTTGAGGAAGTGGCTTCTGATTCAGCCGGAAAATGGATGCTTGAGTTTGCTATCGCCCTGTACGAGAAGAACACCTTGCAGCAATAAAAGAGAAAAACCTCTCCAAGCGAAGCTTGATTATTTTTTCTTTTACTGCTCAATAAAAAGCCGAAAACCCTTGAAAACAAAGGCTTTCGGCGTTATTATCTGGCGCGCCAAAAGGGATTC
>OLSX01000930.1_pt1 | contig 28992 bp, 28 predicted proteins | sample 1673141 | NCBI WGS metagenome assembly OLSX01 (sample SAMEA3136759, study PRJEB25190) | human gut metagenome | biome: human gut; feature: human-associated habitat; material: faeces | place: Austria | collected 2013
TGTTTCTGAATCAAGGCCTGTCGATTGAATGTTACAAAATACATAGAATGTGCCGTGTGGCATATTTGTTTTTAGGCCCATTCGATTTAATCGATTGACTAAGAAGTTTCTTCTTTTTAGGTAATCTTCTTTCATCATCAATACATCGTCATACCCGTTTTTTATAGCTTCAAGACCTGCATATTGAGACATGACGGGTGCAGACATAATAACATATTGGTGAATCTTATTCATGACAGAAGAAAGCTCTTTATTGGCCATACAATATCCAAGTCGCCATCCTGTCATTGCGTAGGCTTTTGAAAAACCATTAACGACAATGATTTGAGATTTAATTTCATCAAATTGTGCTAAAGAAGCGAATGGCTGATCAAAGCTAAGTTCTGCATAGATTTCATCACTGACGACATAAATGCCAGATTCTTTGATGATATCAACAATTTTGGCATAATCTTCTTTGGTCATGACACCACCAGTAGGGTTGCTAGGGTAGTTAATGATCATAGCTTTTGTCTTTGGCGTAATGACTTTCTTTAAATCTTCTGGAATGATTTTAAAGTCATTTTCTTCTTTTAGTTGTAAAGGGACAACAATACCATCACTTAAAGTAACGCTAGGTGCGTAGGCAACATAGTTAGGATCTAATACAATGACTTCATCGCCTGGATTTAATAAAGCACGCATACTAAGATCTATGGCTTCACTACCACCAATTGTAACAATCACTTCATTTTCAGGATCATATATTTGATTATAGTGTTCTTTATGAAATTTACAGATTTCTTCACGAAGTTCAATTAAGCCACGATTTGCGGTATAGTGTGTATGTCCTGTGCTCATATAATGAATCGCATTTTCACAGATATGCCATGGTGTCGCAAAATCAGGTTCACCAACACCTAAAGAGATAACGCCTTCCATGGTGCTTGCTAAATCAAAAAATCTTCGGATGCCACTAGGCTTAATGGATGTTGCTTTTGTAGATAAACATTTCATTATGGAGTCACAACCAATCTTGATTCTTTGTCTTCGGGCTTGTCAATCATGACAATACCGCTTTGTTTATATTGTTTTAAAACGAATAAAGTTTTAGTAGATCGTACATCTTCAACACAAGCAATTTTATCAGATACAAAACGGGCAACCTCAAACATTGTCTTACCTTGTACTAAACATAAGAAATCGCAATCCCCACTTAATAGATACATAGTATCCACTTCAGGATAATTGGCAATCAATGCCGCTGTTTTATCATATCCTCTATTTCTTGTAGGTGTACAACTTACTTCAATATATGCTAAAACTTTTTGATCTTTTAACGCTTTATTGTAGTTGATAATAGTGTGATAACCACAAATAATTTTGTCTTTTTCTAAAGATTGTATTTCGGATTTAATGCTTGCTTCATCTTCGTTTAAAATGTCAGCTAAGTCTTGTGATGTCAGACGAGCATTGTTTTCTAATAAATCTAGGATTAAACTTTGGTTCATTTTCATTCCTCCTTTTGAATTATAATATCACAATTAAGGTTATGTAAAAAGTCTGAAAATGCTTGAGAATGAACTGTAAATAGTCTAAAATATAAGTGGTTGTTAGTTGTTAAAAGTTTTACTTGTTAGAGAATTGACAAATTAACGGTAGGCTTTTATAATAACAATGGTATTTAAAGGAGGATTTACTGACATGACAGTAAAAGTTGCGATTAACGGTTTTGGACGTATCGGACGTTTGGCATTCCGTCAAATGTTTGGTGCTGAAGGCTACGAAGTAGTAGCTATCAATGACTTGACTAGCCCTAAGATGTTAGCTCACTTGTTGAAATATGATTCAACTCAAGGAACTTACGCTAAGGCTGACACAGTTGTTGCTGGTGAAAATTCAATTACAGTAGATGGAAAAGAAATCACTATCTACGCAGAAGCTGATGCTTCTAAATTACCTTGGGGTGAATTAGGAGTTGACGTAGTATTAGAATGTACAGGATTCTATACTTCAAAAGCTAAAGCAGAAGCACACATTAAAGCAGGTGCTCGTAAAGTTGTTATCTCTGCTCCAGCAGGAAATGACTTACCAACAATCGTTTACAATGTAAACCACGAAACATTAAAACCAGAAGATACAGTAATTTCTGCAGCTTCTTGTACAACAAACTGTTTAGCTCCAATGGCTAACGCTTTGAACAAATTAGCTCCAATTAAATCAGGTATCATGACTACAGTTCACGCTTACACTGGTGACCAAATGACATTAGACGGACCTCAACGTAAAGGTGATTTACGTCGTAGCCGTGCTGCTGCAGTTAACATTGTTCCTAACTCAACAGGTGCTGCAAAAGCTATCGGATTGGTTATTCCTGAATTAAACGGAAAATTAATCGGATCTGCTCAACGTGTTCCAACTCCTACAGGATCAACTACTATTTTAGTAGCTGTTGTTGATGGAGAAGTTACAGTTGACCAAATCAACGCTGCTATGAAAGCTGCTACAACTGAATCATTCGGATATACTGAAGAACAATTAGTATCTAGTGATATCGTTGGTATGCGTTACGGATCATTGTTCGATGCTACTCAAACAATGGCTCACTCATTAGGTGACGGAACTACTCACGTACAAGTTGTTTCTTGGTACGACAACGAAAACTCTTACACTAGCCAAATGGTTCGTACAATTAAGTATTTCTCAGAATTAGCTTAATTATCGTAAGACTTTTAAGGAATCCAATCGGATTCCTTTTTTTTATCTTAACTAAAAAGTGCAAACCAAAAACTTGAAATAAATAGGTAAATACTGTATTCTAACCTTTAGAGATTGTGAGGTGTTAGCGATGGGAATTCGACATCGTTTGACAGATTCTGAGCGCGATGATTTGACAAAAGATGTAGATGATTTAGATGCTGTCTACATGGAAAAATTAAGAAAAGATGGAATAGATGAAGATCTATTAGCTCAGTTTCGAGATTTAACTTTAGAATTAGAAAAGGATAAGAATAAAGATGAGTAAGAATTTAAATTTAATAATTATCGTCATAATGACATTGGTTTTTATATTTGTTCCAATTATTATGAAGAAAGTGGTATGGAAAAAATTATTATCTCAATTGGATAATGAACAATATGATGAATTCTATAAAACATTGGATTCAAATGCTTGTAAATTTTCATATCAAGCATTTAATCGTGAGTATATGCGTTTAAGTGGATACTTAGCACAAAGAAATGATGCTAAAATTGAAGAACAATTTGATTTATTGAAAAACATGCGTATTTCAAATAAACAAAAAGCAAGTGTTGCTTCTCGTGGATTCTATTATTACTTAGAAAAAGGTAAAATTAAAAAAGCAGAGGGTATGCTTTCTTATGGAAAAAGCTATGTTGATGAAAAATCATTTAAGAATATGCAAATTCAATTTAGCATTTTAATGAAGAAAGAAGCTAAATATATTGATGATTGTAAGGAAATCTTGAATAGTATGTGGGATGGTAAGTCAGAACTTGACAACAATAAGAAATTTCCTGTTGGCACAATGCAATATTTAATTGGACTTCAATATTCATATTTAAAAGATATCGATCATATGATGGAATATTTTAAACCGGCTTTAGAAAATTTAGCTGGTACTCCATATGAAGAAGATATACGTCGTATTATGAATAATTTACACGTAAGCTAACCTTTTGGTTAGCTTTTTTTTTCATGTTTTGTATTGTATAATAAATAAATGAATTGGAGGACATTTTATTATGAAATTATATAATAGTTATTCTCAAACCATTGAAGAATTAAAACCAATTGAAGAAGGAAAGATTTCTATGTATGTATGTGGACCTACAGTATATAACTATCCACATATTGGAAATGCTCGTCCTATCGTTGTATTTGATACATTAAAAAAAGCGTTGTCTGCACAAGGCTTTGATGTGACTTTCGCATCTAATTATACGGATGTAGATGATAAAATCATTAAAACGGCGATTGAACAGAATGTATCTGAAAAAGAAATTACAGATAAATTTATTGATGCCTATAATGATGTACGAAGAGGACTTCATGCAGATCTTCCAGATTATGCACCTCGCGTAACTGAAACAATGGATAAAATTATCGAGTTTATTGATAAAATGATTCAAAATGGATCTGCTTATCAAGTTGGAGGAGATGTTTATTTCCGTGTAAATAGTGATGCAAAGTACGGAGAATTATCTCATCAAAGTATTGACGATTTAATGGTAGGTGCTCGTATTGATGAAAATGAAAAGAAGGAAAATCCACTAGATTTTACTTTATGGAAAGAAACAACAGAAGGAATTAAATGGGATTCACCATGGTCAAAAGGACGTCCAGGCTGGCATACAGAATGTGTTGTTATGATTCAGGATGTATTTAAGAAAACGTTGATCGATATTCATGGTGGTGGATTGGATTTAAAATTCCCTCATCATGAAAATGAAATTGCCCAATGTGAAGTATGCAACAACACTCATTTAGCAAATATCTGGGTGCATAATGGTATGATCAACATTAATGGTATCAAGATGTCTAAATCTTTAGGAAATGTATGGTGGGCTAAAGATTTGATTGAAAACCATGGAGGGAATCTAACACGTTGGTTAATGATTTCTACACATTATCGTGCACCACTTAATTTAAACGAAGAGGCTTTCACAACTTCAAAGAAAGAATTAGACAAGATTGCAGCAGCTTATAAACAAGCATGCGTAAAATTGGCATTATCAAGTGCTCAAGAAGCTACTACATTCGATGAAACATATACTGCATTTATAGATGCTTTAAATGATGATTTGAATACGCCAAACGCAATTAGTGTTGTTTATGAAGTGGTTAAGAAAATCAATCAGGCTGTACGTCAAAGAGAAATCGATGTTGAAAATTTATCTGTTTTAGTACATACATTAGAAAAGATGCTTTATATTTTAGGTATTGAATTTGAAAAAATCACAATGTGCGAAGAAGATAAAGAGATGTATCAAAATTGGAGAAATGCGGTTAAAGAAAAAGATTTCGAAACAGCCGATACACTTCGTCAAACATTGATTGAAAAAGGAATTCTGTAATGGAAATTGTAACAGAAAATGCGACAAGTCTTGCATGGATTGGTGATGCCGTTATGTCTTTGGCAGTACGTGAGCACCTATTGAGTTTGGGCTTTCGTAAGGCACATGTTCTACAGAAGAAAAATGCCGTTATTTGTAGTGCAAAAGGACAAGCCATTATGCTAAATAAGATGATGGAAGAAGATTTCTTTACAGAAGATGAAAAGACAATTTTAGCGCGTGGAAGAAATGCCACTATTCATTCAAAAGCTAAAAATGCGACACACAAAACATATTTAGAAGCTACCGCATTAGAATCGATGCTTGGCTATTTGTATTTATATGGACATCAAGAAAGACTAAAGGTTTGTCTTGATAAAATTATTGAAATAGGGGACAGTCTATGATCGTATATGGAAAAAATGTGTATTCTACACTTCAAAATGATATGGATTCAATTGAAAGAGTATATGTACTTCAAGGCTTGAAGGACGCAAAACTTTTGAAGTCGATCCAAAAATCAAATTTAAAAGTAGAATATTGTAATCGTGCAAAATTAGATAAGATTGCCAATACAACACATCATAATGGTGTGGCAGTTAAGGTTAGTGAAATTGAAACGTATAGTATTGAAGAAATAGTAGCACGTGCTAAAAAGCCAGGTCTTCTTGTTGCCTTGGATGGAATTCAAGATCCACATAATGTAGGAGCAATTTTAAGAACATGTGATTGTGCAGGTGTCGATGGTGTTATTTTAACAAAACATAACAGTTGCGGCTTAACTCCGACGGTTGTAAAGGCAAGTACGGGAGCTGCTTATACAGTGCCAGTTTCCATTGTCACGAATTTATCGCAAACACTTAGAAATTTAAAACAAGATGGATATTGGGTTGTTGGAACCGATATGAAAGATGCTAGGGAATATCGTGAAGGTATGTATGATTCGCCAACTGTATTGGTTATTGGATCAGAAGGTCAGGGTATTTCAAATCTTGTAAAAAAACAATGCGATTATATGGTTTACTTACCAATGGTAGGAAGCATTACTTCATTAAATGCAAGTGTTGCAGCTGCTATCCTAATGTATGAAGTATATAATCAAAGAAATCCAAAAAAATAAGTCAATTTTTAAAAATTGGCTTTTTTAATGTCTTTTTCACATTGCCTATTTATAATGAAATTAGGTGATACTTATGAATATATATGAGAGCATATACTTAATTCAAATGAATGATTTTTATGAAATGAATAATTTAATACAATATTACAGGCCTATGGTTACAGAAATATGGGCCGATATATTTGTTCGTAAGACAAATACGATATTATGTGATAGAGATGAGTTTTATAGACATGCTGATTTATTGTTGTATCGTTGTATCTTTGAATATCGAATGGATCGAGTTTTAACATTTACTAGTTTTTATCGAAAATGTACAAAGAATAAAGCATATGATATTTTGCGCCAGGCATTACGAAAACAATGTTATTTAAATCAAGTAAATATTAGTTTAGATCAAAAAATCAAAGAAGATACAAACATGTATTATAATGGAATTCAAATGACAGATTCTTTAGAAATACATGATATCGTAATTGATAAACTGATGTGGGAACACATTAAAAATCGGATTAGTAAAGTGTTTGGGAAAGACTATATTCAAATTATTAATTTACGTACGGAGGGATATACCTATCAATATATTGCCAAAGAGCTGGGATTAAGCTATTCAAAGGTCAATTTTATGTTTGAAAAGGTAAAAAAATGGTATACGACAATTGACAGTTGAATGGTTTAAATGGTACATTTAATGAGTTAAGGAGCGTGAAGGAATTGGCAGATAAAGTTGTTTTGACGTGTACAGAGTGTTTATCAAGAAATTATACGACCCCAAAGAATAAGAAGACCAACACGCAACGTCTTGAAATTAAAAAGTATTGTCCAAAGTGTGGCAAACATACTTTGCATAAAGAAACAAAGTGAGGAATCCATATGAGTAAAGAAAAAAAGGAAAGAACATATTCTCCTTCAAAAGTGTTCAAAGAATTAAAAAATGTAAAATGGCCATCATTTAAAGAGTTAATGTCTTCAAGTGGATTGGTTATTGTATTTACAGTATTGTTTGGTTTGTATTTCTTTGTTTGTGAGGTTTTATCAAGCGGTCTAGTTAAGATGATCGTTGGCGCATAGGGAGGAAATTATGGCAGAGTTAAAAAAAGAATGGTATGTAGTTAATACATATGTAGGTCAAGAAAATCGTGTAAAAGAAAATTTGGAACGTCGTATTAAAACTATGGGACTTGAAGATTTCTTGTTTCAAATCGTCGTTGCAGAAGAAAAAGAAATTGAATATAAAAATGGTAAACCAGTTGAAAAAACACACAATTTATTTTCTGGTTATTTGTTAGTACAAATGATCATGACAGATGAAGCATGGTATATTGTGCGTAATACACCAGGTGTAACTGGGTTTATTGGTTCTAGTGGAAAAGGTGCTAAACCATTCCCAGTAGCCCAAGAAGAAGTAGATGCTGTATTACGCCGTTTAGGACGTCAAGATGTAAACGTACAAGTTGACTTTGAAGTTGGAGACCGAGTTGAAATTACTAACGGGGCATTCAAAAATTCAGAGGGTGTTATTGAATCTATGGACGAAGAAAAGAAAGAAGCTACAGTTCTATTGATTTTATTTGGTCGTGAAACACCAACAGAAATCCCATATATGGATTTAAAGAAAGTCGACTAAGGCTTTCTTTTTTTTAGGTGAAATATGAAAACTTTAGTATTTGATTTAGATGGTACAATGTATCGTGGTACACAAATTATTGAAAGTGCCCACCAGTTTTTAGATTATTGTATCCTAAAGAAGATTCCATTTATTTTTTTGACAAATAATTCGATGCGTACACCACAAGAAAATGTCAAACACATGGAAGATATGGGATACACAAATATTGAACCATCCATGTTTTATAACAGTGCTATGGCAGCTTGTCAATATGTTAAGAAACACTATGCCGGAAATAGGGCTTATTATATTGGAAAACAAGGTATGAAGAATGCACTAGATCAAGAAGGTTTTATGATTGATGATGAAAATCCAGATTTTGTCTTTATTGGATTGGATAAAGATGCCACTTACAAGTCATATTCAAAAGCATTGTCTTTGATTTTAAATGGAGCTAAAATCATTGGTACAAATAATGATCGTATCTTGGCAAAACCTGGCGGATTTGAAGTAGGTAATGGAAGTGTAGTCGATATGTTTGAGTATGCAGCCAATCAAAAATCACCTCGTATTGGTAAACCGAATCGAGCCATTCTTGATTTGTGTTTGGAATATTTTGGATTAAAAGAAAATGAAATCATATTGATTGGTGATAATCTAGAAACGGATATTAAACTTGGGTATGAACAAAATATTGAAACAGTACTTGTGCAGACGGGTGTTCATACAAAAGAAGATATCGAACAATTAAAAATTTATCCGACTCATGTAGTAAATACATTAATGGATTTAGTAGGCTATAATTTTGACTAGTATTTTTTATGAATTATTGATATAATCGAAATATCGTAGAAGGTGTGAGAAAAATGAAAGATATATTAAACGAGGTTTTAATGACATTATCTGGGGTTATTATTATATTATCATCATAATACTTGTACTGCTGCAGAGCGGAAAATCTGATGGATTGAGTGCTGCTTTTACCGGAAGTGGTGATTTGAACTTGTTTGCGGTACAAAAAGAAAGAGGACCTGAAAAAGTAATCTCTCGTTTAACTTTGGTTTGTGGAATTTTGTTCTTTGCGATTGTGATCGCATTGCAGATTGTGTAATTAAAAGACCGTTAAGGTCTTTTTTCTGTTTTAAAGGAGGAAGAAATGAAAGAAAAAATCATTCAATATTTAGAAGAAAAAAAAGAATGTAAAATACGTGATTTAGAAAAAGTCGTTCGACCTAAGTCAAGTAAAGAATTTACAGAAATGGTGAAGTCTTTAAATGAGTTAGAAGATGACAAATTGATTTATAACGATCATACAAGTTTGTATTTGATTGATGATATACATTTTATGGCTGGAAGCGCAAAAGATGTTTCAAGATATGAAATAGCTGTCTTTAATGAAAACAATAAGGTGTATGTTCCCAAAAATAAAAAGATGAAGATTTTTGATAAAGATGAAGTGTTAGTTCGTTTAAAGCCAGAGCCAAGCTTGATCAAAATATTTAATCATGGATTGACAAATATTACAGGAGTTATGATTGTAAAAAAGAAGAAAACATTCTTCTATAGCGATTTAGATTTACATTGTTCGATTCGTGTAGTCAATGAAAAAGAATTTAGCTTTAAAAAACGTACAAAGGTTGTATGTCAAATTGTGAAATATGCAGATCCTTTACAAGTAAAAATTATTCAGGTTTTAGGACATCCAGACGATGCAGGTGTAGATATCAGTGCTATGCTTACTAGTAATCAAGTGCGTCAGGTATTTAATGGAAAGATTGTAAAGGAATGTAAAAAGATTCCTGCAAAAGTTCAAATGGATGAACTTGAAAATCGTAAAGACTTAAGAAATCTATTAACGGTTACTATTGATGGGGATGATGCCAAGGATTTTGATGATGCGATTTCGATTGTCAAAAATGAAAAAGGATATTTATTGTATGTACATATTGCGGATGTTTCTCATTATGTAAAAGAAAACAGCGCATTAGATCAAGAAGCCTACTTAAGAGGAAACTCAATTTATGTATGTGACAGAGTTGTTCCTATGCTTCCATTTGATTTAAGCAATGGTATTTGTTCATTAAATCCAAATGTAGATCGACTTACAATTACTTGTGCTATGCAAGTGGATGAGAGGGGAAATCTATTGACATATAATGTTTTTCCAAGTGTGATTCACTCTGACAAGCGTTGTACATATAAAAAAGTGAATGCATGTTTAAATGGTGATGAAATTATATTGGAAGAATATTCTGAAGTCAAAGATTTGTTGTATACTCTAGAATCTTTAGCTAAATTATTAAAGAAACAATCTCATAATCGTGGATGCATTGATTTTAATACAAAAGAAGCAAAAATCCTTATGGACAAAAATGGATATCCAGTGGATGTTAAAGTCTTAGAACGTGGTTTTGCCGAACAAATGATTGAAGAATGTATGATTTTAGCCAATGTTTGTGTGGCTCACCATATGCATGTCAATAAAATTCCAAGCATGTATCGTGTGCATGAAAATCCAGATCCTAAAAAAGTGGCTACGATTTGTACGGTTGCGAATTCTTTACGTATTCCATTTGATTTTTATCCTGATGAAGTCAATGCTAGCCAAATTCAAAAGTTCTTAGAATCGATTCAAGATGAAAATGCCTATGAAGTTTTGTCTATGGTTTCGTTGCGCGCTATGCAGAAGGCTCGCTACGATGCACATTGTTTAGGACACTTTGGTTTGGCACTTGAAGAATATTGTCATTTCACAAGTCCGATTCGTCGTTATTCGGATTTAGTTGTCCACCGCATGTTGCATGCATATTGTTTTAATGAGCAAAAGCGTACGCCATCAAATGATGAAAAGAAAATTGAGAAACAGGCTTTCCATATTTCGGAAAAAGAAAGAGATGCGATTATGATGGAAAGAATGGTTAATGACTATAAAAAAGCACAATACATGGAAAAACGTATAGGTCAAGTCTTTGAAGGAACAATTGTTGGTGTAATGAGCTTTGGTTTCTTTGTTGAAATGGATAATACGGTTGAAGGTCTTGTTCCAGTTCATACTTTATCAAATGATTTCTACGATTATGATGAGGATACTATGACTTTAAAAGGACAAACACATGGTAAAGTGTTCCAAATGGGTATGCGAGTACGTGTTGTTTGTACAGATGTCCAAAGAGAAAAAGGACAAGTGACATTTAGTTTGTTAGAAAGGAGAAATTATGATTAAAGGTATTCATCATGTCGCATTTAAATGTGAGACACAAGAACAATTTGATGAAATGATTTATTTTTATCACGAATTACTTGGACTTCCTATTTTAAGAAAGTGGGATTCAGGAATTCATTTGGATTGTTTTAATAGTTGTATTGAAATCTTTTTGGATGGCACAAAACAGACAGGTGAAGGATGTATTCGGCATTTTGCGTTTGAAACAGATCATGTGGATAAAATTGTCGAAAGAGTTCGTAATGCTGGCTATAAAGTGTGTGTTGAACCTATAGATGTAGTTATGAAAACAGATCCTGTATTTCCTATTCGTATAGCTTTTATTGAGGGTCCGCTTCATGAATCTATCGAATTGTTTTGTGAAAAGGCATAATCGGTAGGTTTTCTGTCCAAGTTGGTACTTGATTTGCACATAATTATTTCTTTGTTAGAATGGAATCAGTTAAACAAAGGAGTGATTGAGATGAATCAAGTTCAAGGTGTTAAATTAAATAAAAATTTCAATCTTTCTTTGTACATATGTAAACTGGGGTGAACTATCATTCCAGTTTTTCTGTGATTTCATGACAATAAAGGATGAGGAGGATGATTGAAATGGATCAGAATTTTAATAAGGTATTTTGGGATGCATGTGCAAATGGAGATTTCCCAATGGTTTGTTCTCAAATCAAAGCAGGAGCGGATGTAAACTATCAAAATGGTGATGGACGTACTGCATTGATGCGTGCAAGTAAACGTGATCGAAAAGATGTTGTACAGGTTTTACTTGATAATGGGGCAGATGTGAATATTACAGATAATAAAGGGAAAACAGCTTTAATGACAGCTGCAAAAAAAGGCAATAAAACAATCTTAAAGGCTTTGATTGATGCAGGAGCAGATGTAAATGCCAAAGATGATAGAGGTCGTACAGCTTTAATGCGTGCATGTTTATTAGGACAAGATCGTTGTGTAGAAGTATTATTAGATGCTGGGGCAAGAATCAATGATCAAGATGAAGTAGGTCGTAGTGCATTGATGGAAGCTTGTATCGCGTTTAAACGTGACACAATTCACTTATTGCTTGAAAGAAACGCCGATGTGAATTTATTTGATAATAATGGTGTAACTGCATTGATGCGTGCTGCTTATGGAGGATATCCAAGCTTAGTAGAAAAATTATTGGCTTATGGAGCTGATAAAGATATGACAGATAAACAAGGTCGTGTTGCATTGGATTATGTTCGTGAACACTGTAGAGCTCAATTAGAGCCTATCTTAAGATGAGGTTAAGCGTATGAGAGATTATCAGAGTTTTGAAGTACGTAACGTAAGCGTAATCGGACATAGTGGAGCAGGAAAAACAAGTGTTCTAGAAGCTATGTTGTATTATACAAAGGCAACAGATCGTTTTGGAAAGACGACTGAAGGAAGTTCAATGATTGATTTTGATGCAGAAGAAATTCGTCGTGGGCTTTCTGTTTATACAACTATTGTTCCAATTGAATGGGAAGATAGTAAGATTAATTTTATTGATACACCAGGTTATTTGGATTTTGTCGGTGAAAAACAAGGTGGTTTTTCGGTAGGTGATTCAAGTTTAATTGTAGTCAATGCCAAAGATCCTTTACAATCAGGAACAAAACTTGCGTATAAACAAGCTGTTGCTGAAAAGAAACCTACTATTTTCTTTATTAATAAATTAGATGAAGAACACACTAGTTTTGATGCAAGTTATCAAGCATTGCGTGAAGAATTTGGTAAGAGCGTTATTCCATTTGAAGTTCCTATCGTTGAAGATGGTAAAATCGTTGGATCTGTAAATATTATTAAAAATAAAGCTTGGTATTACAATCCAGAATTGGCAGATAAACCATGCCCAGTTCCTGAATCTATGCAAGAAGAAGTAGCTCTTTATAAAGACCAGATTGCAGAAGCTGTAGCCATGGGTGATGATGAATTAATGGAAAAATTCTTCTCTGGTGAAGAATTTAGTGATGCAGAATTAAAACGTGGTGTACGAATTGGTGTGCGCAACGGAGAAATTTGTCCAGTATATTCTGGTAGTGCAGTCAATTCAATTGGTATTCAACGTTTGATGGATTTAATCGTTAGTTATTTCCCAACATATTCAGAAAGAGGTATGTATACAGCTACAACTCCAAATGGTGTTAAAGTGGAATTATTGACAAGTGAAACGGAAGTTTTAACAGCTCAAGTATTTAAAACAATCGTAGACCCATTTGTTGGAAGAATTAGCTATGTCAAAGTATTGAGTGGTGTGCTTGCAGCTGATAGTACAGTAGTGAATGCCAATAATGGTAAACCAGAAAAGATCAGTCAAATCTATATTGTTAAGGGTAAACATCAGACAGCGGCTGGTAAATTATTTACAGGTGATATTGGAGCTTTAGTTAAGTTACAAAATACAAAGACAAATGACACTTTGTGCGATAAAGGTAAATTGTTGATGGCTGATCCAATCGCATTTGATACTCCAATGTATGGACAGGCTGTTGTACCTAAGACTAAAAATGATGAGGATCGTTTATCAAATGGTCTTGCTCGTTTACAAGAAGAAGATCCAACATTTAAAGTTGTGAATAATCCGGAAACAAAAGAAACAGTGATTTATGGTATTGGTGATCAGCATTTAGATGTCATTGTGAATAAATTAAATTCTAAATTTAAAGCTGAAGTTGTCTTAAGTGATCCAAAGGTTACTTATCGTGAAACTATCACAAAGACAGCTGTTGGTGAAGGTCGTCATAAAAAACAATCGGGTGGACATGGACAATTTGGACATGTATTTGTAGAATTTAGTCCTAATCCTGATGAAGAAGAAATGGTATTTGCAGAAAAGGTATTTGGTGGAGCTGTTCCTAAACAATACTTCCCAGCTGTTGAAACGGGTCTTCGTGAATGTTGCCAAAAGGGTCCTTTAGCAGGATATAAGATGGTAAATGTAAAAACGACATTGTTAGATGGTAAATATCATGATGTTGACTCAAGTGAAATGGCATTTAAGATGGCTGCTCACTTAGCTTTTAAAGATGCGATGACAAAAGTTCGTCCAATCTTATTAGAACCAATCATGAATGTCAAGATTCGTGTTCCAGATGAATTTACAGGTGCTGTCATTGGTGATTTGAACAAGCGTAGAGGTTCAATCATGGGTATGACTCCAGTGGATTCAGATCAAGAAATTGATGCACAAGTTCCAATGGCAAATATGTCTAGGTATTGTGTAGAACTTAGAAGTATGACAACTGGTTTAGGAACATATACAATGGAAATGGACCGATATGATCCAGTACCAGAACCTTATGCTTCAAGAGTGATTGAAGAGAGCAAAAAAGAAAAAGAATAGGACATATTGAAAAGGTAGCGAGAAATCGTTGCCTTTTTGATTTTATTCATTTATAATGCATAAAGTAATTACATAAGGTAATTATATAAAAAGGATCAACTTATGACGAGTGATAAAATTAAAAGAGTAATGGATGCCTGCTATATGGCAAAAAGAGTTCGTGACATGCTTCCAGCACTTCCTGGAGGTGTAACTTCTTCTCACATTCATTATTTAGATACAATTCGGCAATTAGAAAGTATGAAAGAGAATGTAAAGGTAAGCGATATTAGTGATATGTTGGGTCTTCCTAGACCGAGTGTAACCAAAACAATCAAGGATATGGAAAATCTTGGATTTGTCAAAAAAATGACGACAAAAGAAGATGGTAGGGTAGTTTATATACAAATTACAGATTCTGGAAAAGCATTGGTTGATACATATGTAGATCAATATTTTAATGGGCTATCAAAAGAGCTTAGTGATATTACAGATGAACAGGCAAATATCATGATTGAAGTTGTTGAAAAATTTTATACAGTCATGAGTAAAAGGAAGGTATAGATGGATTTTACACAAGGAAATATCTTAAAGAAATTGATTCGATTTATGATACCGATTTTAGGCGCACTTGTTTTACAAGCAGCTTATGGAGCCGTTGATTTATTGGTTGTTGGAAGATTTGGAAGTACAGCCGGATTGTCGGCAGTTTCTACGGGAAGTCAGATTTTGAATTTAGTTACATTTGTGATTACACAACTCGCAATGGGAATTACGGTATTAATTGCTCGATATATTGGTGAAAAATCAACAAATCAAATTGGACAATTGTTAGGTGGCGCTACAGTTATTTTCTCCATGATTGCGGTTGTTTTATTTGTGGTCATGGTATTTTTTTCGAATTCACTTGCTATACTTATGCAAGCACCAATAGAAGCTATTTCATTAACATCATTCTATGTAAAAATTTGTGGAGCAGGAATTTTCTTCATTATTACATATAATGTATTATCCGCCATATTTAGAGGATTAGGAGATAGTAAATCACCATTAGTTTTTGTTGCGATAGCCTGTCTAGTGAATATTATTGGAGACCTTATTTTTGTAGCTATATTTCATATGGATGCTGCGGGTGCAGCTATTGCTACAGTACTTGCTCAAGCCATAAGTGTTATTTTGGCTTTCGTAATGTTAAAAAGAAGAGAATTGCCATTTCATATTGCTTGGAAGGATTTTAGCTTGAATCATCAATGTAGAAGATTTTTAAATGTAGGTATACCTTTAGCTTTACAAGAATGTTTAACGCAAGTATCTTTTTTAGCTTTATGTGCCTTTGTGAATCGATTAGGACTAGATGCTTCTTCAGGCTATGGTGTAGCTTGTAAAATTGTTAATTTTGCGATGCTTGTACCTAGTGCGTTGATGCAGTCTATGGCTAGTTTTGTATCACAGAATGTAGGTGCCGGTAAAGAAGAGCGAGCCAGAAAAGTATTGTTTACCGGAATGTCTGTTGGTGTATTTGTTGGAGTATTTGTATTTGTGGGTGTATTCTTTTTTGGAAACTATTTAACATCGATATTTACAACAGATTCTTCTGTAATTTTAAAAGGTTATGATTATTTAATAGGGTTTGCTCCAGAAACCATTGTGACAGCTATTTTGTTTAGTATGATAGGTTACTTTAATGGTCATGAAAAAACATTGTGGGTTATGATTCAAGGGATAATTCAAACACTTCTTGTTCGTTTACCCCTAGCTTATATTATGAGTGTTCAACCAAATGCGAGTCTTACTTATATTGGTTTAGCAGCTCCAGTAGCAACTTGTTTTGGAATCTTATTAAATGCAATGTATTATCAAAAAATGAAAAGACATATGGCTTAATTGTCATATGTCTTTTAAATAATATTAAAATGTTTTAATGCACTGACTATTCCATCTTCTTGTACAGAATCTGTTATGTAGTCGGCTATAGCTTTAACGTCATCTTTGGCATTACCCATCGCAACACCGGTACCAACATATTTCAACATCGAAATATCGTTTCCTCCATCGCCAAAGGCCATGGCTTCCTCTTTGTTGAAATTGAAATAATCCAATATCTTTTGAATACCTATATCTTTTCCGCCATTACAAGGAATGATATCACAAGCTTTATCCCACCAGCGAGCTACTTTTAATGTGGTTGTGTTTTCTAAAATCAATTCATTCTGATCTTCTGTAGTGGCAACCATCATTTGATAAATTTCTTCTTCCATAAAATTATTAAATTCATCAAGTACATGAACATGTTGGTTGGCAATCATGAAATATTCTTCTAAGATTTCATCATCAAAATTACATCCCATCTTATTGATTCCAGCTAGAGTAACTGCTTTATTTAGTCTTTTTGCGTTTTCGACGAATGTTTCAATATCTTTCTTATCCATGGGATTTTTGTAAATCAATTCGTTAGGTGTGAAACAATAGGAGCCATTAAAAGAAAGTACTCCATCAAATTCGATGCCATGAAATTTAGGTACGACAAATGGTGGCCTTCCTGTGGCTAAAAAGATTTTAATCCCTTTCTTTTTTACTTCATTCAGTGCAATAATCAATTCTTGGTGCATTTCCTTCTTGCCAAGTTCTAAAAGTGTGCCATCAATATCAAAAAATAATATTTTAATCATAATCATTCTCCATTCTTTTACATTTTAGCATTATTTTGGAAAAATTATGAAAATTCTTGTATAATACAGAAATCAGGGAGGGAATATATGAGTACATTTAAGCGTTTTTTACAATATTATAAACCATATAAAGGGATTTTCTTTATGGATCTATTTTGTGCACTTATTATGTGTATTGTAGATCTAGCGTTTCCTTTGATTCTAAGTTATTGTACAGGATCATTCTTTTTGAAATCATCGAATGAAATTTTAAAAGGAATTTTCGTGTTAGGAATAGGGTTGCTCGTTATGTATGTGATACGTGCATTGTGTCGTTATTACGTGAGTTGTCAAGGCCACGTGATGGGAGCCAACATGGAAAGTGACATGCGTCAAGATTTATTCAATCAATACCAACGTTTATCTTTCTCTTATTATGATAAGCACAATACAGGGGTTATGATGTCTCGTGTTGTTTCAGACTTATTTGATATTTGTGAGTTTGCGCATCATGGACCTGAAAACTTATTTATATCATTATTTAAAATTGTTGGATCTTTTATTATATTGGCTACAATCTATTGGCCATTGGCATTGATTCTTTTAGCTGTGACAGTAGTGATGATGGTGTTTAGTTATTCACAAAATAAGAAGATGCGAAGAACCTTTATGGAAAACAGAAAGAAAATTGGTAGTGTGAATGCAAGTCTTCAAGATTCTTTGGGTGGGATTCGTGTTGTACAGTCTTTTGCGAATGAGGATATTGAAATTGATAAATTCAATCATTCAAACATGGAATTCTTGGAATCAAAAAAAGACAATTATCGTGTTATGGGTACTTTTCAAGGTGGAAATAATTTCTTTCAAGGACTTTTATATGTCACAATTATTGTGTTTGGCGGTTTGTTTATCGCAAATGGGGATTTAAACCCAATCGTACTTGCGACGTTTGCCCTATATATTAATGTTTTTGTATCGCCGATTGAAGTATTAGTTGAATTTACAGAAATGTTCCAAAAGGGATTCTCTGGATTTAGACGTTTTGAAGAAGTTATGAATGAAATTCCTGAAATTCAAGATTCTAAAAATGCCAAGGATTTAAAAAATGTTTCTGGAAATATTGATTTTGATCATGTGTCATTTCAATATAATGAGAATGAAAAGGTTATTGACGATGTAAATCTACATATCAAAGCAGGAGAAAAAATTGCCTTGGTTGGACCTAGTGGCTCTGGTAAGACTACACTTTGTTCGTTGTTATCTCGTTTTTATGATGTCACAAATGGTTCCATCTCAATTGATGGTCAAAATATTAAAGATGTGACTTTGAAGTCACTTCGTTCAAATATTGGTTTGGTTCAACAAGATGTATATTTATTTACAGGAACGATTGAACAAAATATTGCTTATGGAAGGCCTGGCGCAAGCCATGAAGAAATCGTAAAGGCAGCTAAAAAGGCGAATATCCATGATTTTATTATGTCTTTACCAGAAGGGTACGATACTTTCTGCGGCGAAAGAGGTACGCGTTTATCTGGCGGTCAAAAACAACGTATTTCGATTGCACGTGTTTTCTTAAAGAATCCCAAGATTTTGATTTTGGATGAGGCGACAAGTGCTTTGGATAATGAGAGTGAGCGTATCATTCAAAAGAGTCTAGAAGATTTAAGTAAGGATCGTACATGTATTACAATTGCCCATCGTTTATCAACAATTCGTAATGCGGATGAAATTGTCGTCATTGATGCGACGGGTATGCATGAGCGTGGAACACATGATGAATTGATGAAATTAAATGGTACTTATGCGAAATATTATAAGCTTCAATTTGAAGGCTTAAATTAGCAGGCATGCAAATGTCTGCTTTTCTTGTATCTTTGAAAAAAAAGTGTTAAAATTTTATCTGTAGATGAAAGCGTTTTTCGCTTGTTTTAGGAGGAATTTATCATGTTAAAAGGGATAGCAGCAAGTGCTGGTGTATCAGTAGCTAAAGTCTACAAATTAGAAACACCAAAAGTTGTTATTGAAAAAAAAGCAGGAGTAGCTGAAGAAGAAGTAAAAAAATTCGAGGATGCTCTAGAACAAACTAAAAAAGATATCGAAGGAGTAAAAGAAAGAGCAGCTAAGCGTTTAAGTGACGAAGAATTAGCTGTATTCGATGCTCACTTAATGATGGCTGGTGACCCTGAATTAGCTGGTCAAATTAAAGCCATGATTGAAAATGATGGTGTAAATGCTGAATATGCGACTGAACAAGTAGCTAATCAAATGGTTGAAATGTTCGAAAGCATGGATAATGATTATTTCCGTGAAAGAGCAGCTGATATTAAAGATGTTACTTTCCGTTTAAAATGTAACTTATTAGGATTAACAATTCCTGATTTAACAAGTATTGATGAAGATTCAATTATCGTTGCTCACGATTTGACTCCAAGTGATACAGCTCAGTTAAATGAATTTGTTAAGGGTTTCGCTACTGAAATCGGTGGAAAAACTTCTCACTCAGCTATCATGGCTAACTCATTGGAAATCCCTGCAGTTGTAGGATGCCCAGGTGTATGTGATGCATGTAAAACTGGTGATACTTTGGCATTAGATGCATTAGATGGTGTTGTTGAAATCAATCCTGATGAAGAAACAATTGCTAAATATGAAGCTAAAGCAACTGCTTATTTAAAAGAAAAAGAAGAATTAAAAGTATTAAAGAACGAAAAATCAGTAACTACAGATGGACACGAAGTTGAACTTGCTGGTAACATTGGTGGATTCAAAGATGTTGAAGGTGTATTAACTAATGGTGGTGAAGGTGTCGGATTGTTCCGTACTGAATTCTTATACATGGATTCAGATCACTTCCCAACAGAAGAAGAACAATTTGAAGCATACAAACAAGTATTAGAAGGTATGCAAGGTAAAAAAGTTGTTGTTCGTACATTAGATATTGGTGGAGATAAACACTTATCTTACTATGAGTTCCCTCAAGAAATGAACCCATTCTTAGGATATCGTGCAATTCGTCTTTGCTTAAAAGAAACAGATATCTTCAAAACTCAATTACGTGCATTATGCCGTGCATCTGTTTATGGAAGACTTTGCATCATGTTCCCAATGATTGCTACAGTTAAAGAATTCTGTGACGCAAAAGCTATTTTTGAAGAAGTTAAAGCTGAATTAGTTGCTGAAGGTGTTGCAGTTAGTGACAGCATTGAAGTTGGTATGATGGTTGAAATTCCAGCTGCTGCAGTTCTTGCTGATCAATTCGCTAAATATGCAGATTTCTTCTCAATTGGTACAAATGACTTGATCCAATACTCAATGGCTGCTGACCGTATGTCTGAACACGTTTCTTACTTGTATCAACCATACAACCCAAGTGTATTACGTTTAGTTGCTAACACAATTAAAGGTGCTCACGAACACGGTAAATGGGTTGGTATGTGTGGAGCCATGGCTGGTGAACCACATGCAGTTCCTATCTTGTTAGGTTTAGGTCTTGATGAATTCTCAATGAGTGCTACTCAAATCTTAAAGGCTCGTAAGGTTGTTAAATCTTTAAGCTATGAAGAAATGCAAGGATTAGCTCAAGAATGCTTAAATAAAGACACTGCTGATGAAGTTTTAGAAACAGTTAAAACTAAATTGGGTGAATAATTAGATTCGGGGTTCTATTGAACCCCTTTTATTTTTTTTTGGGGGGAATATATGAAGCTTATATGGAAATATTTAATGAAATATAAGAAATGGTTTTTGTTGGATTTTATAAGTGTATTCGGGTTTGCACTTGTAGAACTTGGAATTCCAACCATCATTTCAGATATGATCGATCATGGTATCGAAGCACAAGATACAGGCTATTTATATAGTCGTTTTGGCTTGATGGCTTTCATTAGTGTTATAGGAGTAAGTGGAGTCGTACTACTTGGGTATTGTTGCTCAAAAATATCCACAAATATTACGCGTGATATTCGTAATGATGTTTTTAAGCATTCGCAATCTTTTTCAGCGGCTGAAATGGAAAAGTTTGGTGTATCCAGTATGATTACACGTACCAATAATGATGCCTATCAAATTATGTTATTTTTAAATGTTATCTTAAAATCCGCATTATTAACACCGGTTATGATGTGTGTCTCTGTTATGTTGATTTTACAAATATCTTTACAACTTTCTTATGTGGTTTTAGCTACGATTCCTGTAGTTATTTTGGGCGTGATCATTGTTGCCAAAGTGAGTGAACCATTGAGTGAGAACCAACAAAAGTCGATTGATCACATTAATCAAATTTTGCGTGAAAATATTACAGGTATTCGAGTAATTCGTTCTTTTAATAAAGAGGATTATGAAAAGAAGCGTTTCTCTAATGAAAATGATTTCTATCGAGATCAAAGTGCAAAATTATTTAAATTGATGTCTTGTACAGAACCATCTTTTTTCTTTTTGATGAATATCGCTACAGTCATTGTATATTATTTAAGTTGCACTTTATTAAACACAAATGCCATCACTTTAGGAAATGTAGTTGCTTTTGTTGAATATTTATTCCACGTTATGATGTCGGTGTTGATTTTCTGTATGGTGTTTATGATGTATCCTAGAGCGAATGTATCGGCTAAGCGTATTATGGAAGTGTTGGATACAAAGCCAAGTATTGTCAATGATAAGGGTTGTATCCAGTTGGATTCTATTCAAACATTAAGTTTTAAAGATGTTAGTTTTTCTTATTCAAATGGAGAAGAAGCTGTTTTAAAGAATATTGACTTTTCATGTCATAAAGGACAAAAAATTGCCGTGATTGGAAGTACAGGATCTGGCAAGAGTACATTAGTTAAATTGATGAACCGATTTTATGATGTAAGTCGTGGTTCTATTGAAATTAATGGAATCGATATTCGTAAGTATGATTTGGAGAGTTTGCGTGCTCAAATTGGTTATGTTGCACAAAAGGCGCATATGTTTAAGGGGAGCATTCGTTCTAATATTTGTTTTGGAAAGCCTGAGGCAAGTGATGAAGAAATGCATCATGCGGCAACTGTCGCACAGGCAAGTGATTTTATCTCCAAAAGAGAACATGGGTATGAAGATGAAATTGCAGAGGATGGAACAAATATTTCGGGTGGACAGAAACAAAGGCTTTCGATTGCTCGTGTCATCTTAAAAAAGCCATCCCTTTATATTTATGATGATAGTTTTAGTGCTTTAGATTTTAAAACGGATGCAACATTAAGAAAAGCCTTAAAGCCAGAAGTGAAGGATGCAATCTTTTTTGTGGTTGCCCAAAGAATTTCTACCATCATGGATTCGGATATGATCATTGTCTTAGATGAGGGACAAATTATTGGATTAGGTACGCATTTGGAATTATTAAAAAATTGTAGTGTGTATCAAGAAATTGCTCATTCGCAATTGACACAAAAGGAGTTGGATGATTATGAAAGAAACTAAGAAAATGAAGTTTAGTGAATGCTTATCCCATCTTTTTGTGTTTATAAAGCCATATCGCTTTAAATTGTTATTTGGGATTTTAATGGTCATCACAGCTCAGGTAACATTCGCATTAAATCCGACTGTAGAAGGTATGATTACTACCCAATTAGCTAAAGATATTTCATCAAATCATCCAATTCAAATTGATAAAGTGGTACATATTTTATGTATCTTATTTACAATCTACATTGTGAAGACAATATCTCAATTTTTAATGGCTATCTTTATGACGGATGCGATTCAGAAAACGATGTTTGATGTACGTAATGCGATTGAGGATAAGATTCATCATCTACCTGTATCTTATTTTGATCAAGAGAAAACAGGTGAACTTTTATCACGTATCACAAATGATGTGGATACATTATCGAATGCTTTGCAGCAAACTTTATCACGAGTGATTTCGGCTATATGTACATTTACTTTTGTATTATTCATGATGCTAAGAATCAATGTACTAATGACGTGTATTATTCTAGTGGCATTACCTGTTATTGCGCTTTTATCAAAATTTGTCGTTAAGAAATCACAGCCTCTATTTGATGATCAACAAAATACATTGGCTGATTTAAATGGTACAATCAATGAATTGTATGATGGATATAGTGAAATACTTTCTTATAATCAACAAGAACATGCTTTAGAAAGATTTCAAAAAGATAATGAAAGAATGCGTGTATCTAGTTTTAAGGCACAATTTGTATCAAGTTTAATCAATCCATTATGTTCTTTGATTACCTATTTAAGTATTGGTTGTGCAAGTCTTGTTGGATGTCTTCAAGTGTTAAATGGAACTATCGCATTAGGGCAACTACAAGCCTTTATTCGTTATATCTGGCAAATCAATGATCCAATCTCACAAATATCGCAATTATCAAGTGCAGTACAATCTGCCTTTAGTGCGATGTCACGTTTATTTACTTTCTTGAATCAACCCATTGAAGAGGATGTTGTATCTAAATGTCAAATTGATGAAGTACGTACTATTGAATTTGATCATGTACAATTTGGGTATGATGATAATCTACTTATGAAGGATGTTAATATTGATGTACATCAAGGTCAAACCATCGCTATTGTTGGTCCTACAGGAGCAGGTAAGACGACATTGACAAACTTATTACTACGTTTCTATGACGTAAAGGGTGGAAGTATTAAAATCAATGGTATCGATATTCGAGAATTGTCATATCATGATTTAAGAAAACTTTTTGCGTTAGTACTACAAGATACATGGTTGTTTGAGGGCAGTATTGAACAGAATATTGCGTATGGAAATGAAAAGGCGTTAAAAAATGAGATTGTAGAAGCCGCAAAACAAGCTAATGTTCACCATTTTATTCGTACTTTAACCGATGGCTATGATACTTTGATCAATGAAGAAGGTAGCAATGTTTCTCAAGGTGAAAAACAATTATTGACAATTGCACGTGCTCTATTAAAGAATCCGGAAGTCTTAATTTTAGATGAAGCTACGAGTAGTGTAGATACAAGACTTGAAAGGCGTCTTCAAGGTGCCATGGATCGAGTGATGGAAAATCGTACTTGTTTTGTGATTGCACACCGTTTATCTACTATTATCAATGCAGACAAGATCTTAGTTCTTGAACATGGAGATATTGTAGAACAAGGTAGTCATGAAGAATTATTGAATATGAATGGAGTTTATGCAAGATTGTATAATGCTCAGTTCGCAAAATAAAGAGTCTGATCAGTTCAGACTTTTTTTGATGCCTGCGGCAATGGCTGTCGCAATATTTTTTGTATAATTTTTAAGATAATATAAATCCGAATCATCCGATATAAAGCCAGCTTCAATTAATATGGCATCCACTTTGTTGTTTTTGACAACATACAAAGGTGTTTCATTTGTATCTAATAAGCCTCGATTGGTTGAATAATCGAATTGATCGAGTTGCTTAAGAATGGAGTTGGACACTTTCAAAGTGTTCTTGTTGTTGAAATCACAATAGATTTCATATCCATTGGCTCCATATTCACTTGAGTTTAAATGTATCGATACAAAGAGATCGGCATTCCTTTTTTTGGCTAAATCACAACGCGTTTGTAGATCTTCTATATTATCTTCCAACCATGAAACAGAGTCACTTGTACGAGTGTATACAACATTATAGCCGTATGATTTCAGTTGTTTTCCAACAAGTAATGCGATATCTAGATTGATGTCTTTTTCGTAATCATCAAAATTGCTGATTGAACCTACATCATATCCTCCATGACTGGCATCGATCATAATGGTTTGTTTTTTGCTTTTGGCAGAAACGGTAATATCGTTATGTAAGTAGAAGTGTTATGAATAATTTTTTCATGGGCTTATTAAAGTATGTGTTCCTTAAATGCTTCTTAAATTCTCTGTCCCTTAAAATTAAATTAAAACTGTACATTTTAAAGAATACAGTAAAATGTTAATATAGGGACAAGTTTTTTAAAGGAGACAGGATTATGACAAATGAAATGACAAAAAGAATCGCAAAAACTGCTTTAATGATCGCATTGATCTTTGTATGTACATTTACAATTAAGCTTCCAAATCCAGCAACTGGAGGATATACACATATGGGAGATTGTATGGCATTTCTTGCGGTGCTAGTTTTAGGTAAAAAAGACGGAGCTTTAGCTGCAGGATTAGGTGCTGCTCTAAGTGATTTATTGACTGGAGCCATGATTTGGGTACTTCCAACATTTATCTTTAAATTCATCATGGGATATATCATGGGGGTTGTACTTGAAAAGGGAAGCAACGAAAAACTAGATTGGATTGTTGGAGCTAGCCTTGGTGGTTTGTTTCAATGTTTCGCATATACATTATTTAAGATTCCTTTATTTACTGCAGCAGTTGCCTTTGCGTCTATACCTAGACTTTTAGCTCAAACGATTATGGGACTTGTTATTTATGCGATTGTTGCGAATGTTCTGGCAAAATCTAAAGTATTATCTTTACAAGGAGTTGCCGCATGAAAAAAATCGATGCACATGCACATTTAGGCTATATTGGCGGATGGGCCAATGTAAAAATGGATGCCGATGAATTGATTTCATTGATGGATACATATGAAATTGAAACGACAATGATTTGTGTTTTGAATAATGAAGTAGCTTACAAGGCTATGCAGAAATATCCAGGACGTATTGAAGGGTGTGTCTATGTAAATCCTTTAGAGCCAGATTGTTTAGATTTGATTGATAAATATGTAAAGCTTGGTTTTAAAGCTATTAAACTACAACCATTACGCCACGCCTATTGTGCGGATAGTGAAATTGTAGATCCTGTATTAGATAAGGCTGAAGAATATGGTATTCCTGTTTGTATACATTCAGGCCATCCACCTTATTCACTTCCTTGGCAAATTGGATTACTTGCCGAAAGACATCCAAATTGTAAAGTACTAATGATTCATATGGGTCATGGTCATGGTGTATATATTGATGCAGCATTAAAAATGGCTCGACGGTATCCAAATATTTACTTGGAAATGTCGGGTATGCCTATGCATACAAAAATTAAAGAAGCGTATGATACGGTTGGCCATGATCGTATCCTGTTTGGAACAGATGGTCCTTTCCATCATCCTACAGTTGAGATGCAAAAAGTATTAATGTGTGGCGTTGATGAACAGGGTTTAGAAGATATTTTCTATAATAACGCAAAGAAATTTTTTGATGTATAGACAAAACTAGTAGCGGGTAAACCTCATCAATTTGCCCGCTTTTTTTATGCCTTCTATTTAACTATGGGGAGTGTTTTGGAGGTTTCCGTGAGGATGGTTTGTCCAAGTTGTAAAAAGAGAAGACCTTCATTGAAAGCACCTGCATCTAAGAACATCTGTGATTGCATCCCGAACGCCTAAGAACAAAGAGACTTAATGTTTCTTTGTTTTTTGTGCTTTATTGAGCACGAATAAGCAAACGTAATTCTTAGTTTCATGAAGTTTGAACAAATCTTTTTCTTAAAAGAAGCTGTTAGTTTCATGAAAACGGTTATAAAGCGATATATGTTTTACAAGTTTTTATTGGTAATATGAGGGTGTTACAAATTTTTTGTATGAAAATTAAACATGATATATTTCCTCTCTACAAACCACTTATATTTTGTGTTAAAACAAATCAATAAATCGAATTTGTATGATTGAAATGAAAACTTCAAAAATATATTGACTTGTACGTAACGTACACCCTTATACTATCATCACAAGGAGGTGTGTCCGATGTTATTAAATGAAATTATTAAGGAAGTCGGAATGACAAAGCGTGCAGTTAAATACTATGAAGAAAAAGGATTGTTGTCAGTAGATAAAGATAGCAACGGCTATCGAAACTACTCCATGCAAGACGTTAAAACTTTAAAAAAAATTTCGGTATATAGAAAGCTTGGGATTGGTATTAAAGATATACAAACCCTTTTGAAAAAAGATGATAAAAGTATTCTTTTACGTATTTATCAGGAAAAATTACAGGAAAAAATTTTACAGGACTCAGAACTTGAAGCGTTGAAGCAATTTATAGATGATGGTAATGCAGACAAGGCAAATGAGATACTTGATTACCAAACTGTCGAAAATGCGATTGAGTCTTTATTACCGGGGAAAGAATGGGGAGATTACTTAAAAAGTCACTTCAAACCATTTCTGAATGTGAGATTAAAGACTCTGGAGCAGAAGCAAGCCTTACGGAACATATTAGAGTATTGTGATGAAACGACATTGAAAGTTCCTTTTATTATGGGGATAGGTGTAAAAATAGCAGGTGGGATTGCACCGGAAACAAGAACTGCAGATGAGATGATCGCTTATTATCGTGATATGAGTGAAAGCGAATATGAAAAATTAAAAGAAATGGTAAAGAAAGGTGCTAAAATGAAAACTGGCATTATGAAATATCATCCGTCATTTATTGCCCAGAGAAAAATGCAGAAAGAGTTCCAAGATAAAGGATATAACGACATATTCATTCCTAATTTGATGGTGCTATCTCCACAGTACGCAGAATACAAAAAAGCCTTAGATAAGGTAAACGATAGAATGTGTAGAGAACTTGGACTGCATTATGATAGCAATTACAACTTAGTTATAAAAAATCTCGAATAAATGAGTGTATCTAAAAAAGAAACAGAAGTTGGAAGGAGAAGTACTTATGCGTACCAAGAAAGCAATATTTAGTGTTTTAACCATTATATTCGGTTCTCTTGGACTGATGAACATAGTGTCTACTGATATAACACTGCCAATTATGTTTGTTTTTATGGGATTAACCTTTTTGACGAATGCAAGGGAGTGTTATGATAATGGTGCAAAGAAAGATGCTATGATATTTGCAGGTGTAGCAATTTTTGTCTATGTAGTTACTGCATATAACTTGATAAGCAGATTAATGCCTTTATATCAGATTCCATTAATAGAGGATTATATAAAACTGGTGTTTCAGTAAATAAAGAAGATCGATTAATGACATTGGTTACTTGTGATACAAGAGATAACAATAAGAGAATTGTAATATTAGCCAAACTTCATGAATAATCATTTGATTAAAAATTTTATGAAATGTTGATTTATATATGATATTCTTTGTGTGGAAAAATCAAAATTGGAGGATTGAATCATGTGGGATGAATTAGGAATCAGTGGTGGAACTGCAATCATTATTTTGATTGCATTGTATTTTATTATCAAATGGGCAGTAAAAAACGGTGTGAAAGAAGCGTATAAGGATATTACCGGAAATAAAACAGCTGAGGATACTGAAATTGAAAAGATATTCGGACTTGATGCTGAAGATTAGCAAATTATGGCTTTCTTAACTGGATACAATGAAATTTGTGGAGGAAACAAGTATGCTAAACAACAAAGCGTTTGACCTTTGGGCTGATGGTTATGACAAAACTGTCGGAATTTCTGATGAAGAAAACACATACCCTTTTGCTGGTTATCGAAAGGTACTTGGATTCATTTTTCAGACTATAATGAAAACTGAAAATGCTATTGTTTTGGATATTGGGTTCGGGACAGGTACATTAACAACAAAGCTATATGAGCAAGGATGTTCCATATATGGACAGGACTTTTCATCTAGGATGATTGAGTTGGTATCTGAGAAAATGCCCAATGCACATTTATATCAGGGGGACTTTTCAAAAGGGCTTGTCGAACCGTTATGTAACTTTCGATATGATTATATTGTTGCGACATACTCTTTGCATCATTTGACGGATGATCAGAAGAAAGATTTCTTTCTAGAATTGCGTAATCACTTAAAGAAAAACGGCAAAATTATAATCGGCGATGTTGCCTTTGAAACACGAAAGGATTTAGAACAGTGTAAATTGAAGGCAGGAGACACATGGGATAATGATGAAATCTACTTTGTCGTTGAAGAACTGAGAAAAGATTTTCCGGCTCTTTCATTTACACAAATGTCCGATTGTGCAGGAGTCCTGATTTTGGACTGACAAATTAGAATTTGTATCAGCGTAAAAAGGAGAGCAATATCATGTTTAGAACAATTCGTAAA
>OLSX01000935.1_pt1 | contig 28939 bp, 33 predicted proteins | sample 1673141 | NCBI WGS metagenome assembly OLSX01 (sample SAMEA3136759, study PRJEB25190) | human gut metagenome | biome: human gut; feature: human-associated habitat; material: faeces | place: Austria | collected 2013
TAAAGATAAGGCAATGAATATAGAAAATAAACCAATATTCATATCTCTCTCCTAAAATAATAAACAAAAAGAAGCCATTCTAGACGCCAGCTAGAATGGTTTCTTTTTATTATTCTTTATATTCTGTTGTATATTCATTGTCTATCGCAAACGAATGATCCATAGGCCCTGAGCCTTTGCCCAAATCTAGCATTGCTTCTAATGCGCCAGAAATATAATCTTTTGCACGTTTTACCGAAGCATCTAAGTCAAATCCTTTCGCAAGATTTGAAGCAATTGCACTCGATAAAGTACATCCCGTACCATGAGTATTTGAATTATGAATACGTTTTCCTTTAAACCAAGTAAACGAATCATTTCTATATAATAAATCATTCGCATCATTAATTTGATGACCACCTTTTACTAATGTAGCACATCCAAAGGTTTCACTGATTCTTTTAGCTGCTTCAACCATACTTGCTTCATCCGCAATTTTCATATCTGAAAGCACTTCTGCTTCCGGAATATTTGGAGTAATCACTTTAGCCAAAGGCAATAACTCCTTTTTTAATGTTTCAATCGCATCCTCGCTAATCAATCTAGCGCCACTTGTCGCAACCATCACTGGATCTACTACAATATTTTTTGCCTTATATTCCTTTAGTTTCTCTGCAATCATTTCTATCAAACCAGAACTTGACACCATTCCAATCTTTACGGCATCTGGATAAATATCCGTAAATACCGCATCTAACTGTTCACCTAAAAATTCAGGTGTTACATCCATAATATCTGTTACTCCCAAAGTATTTTGCGCTGTTAATGCCGTAATTGCACTTGTCGCAAATACATGGTTAGCACACATCGTCTTAATGTCTGCTTGAATTCCTGCTCCTCCACTTGAATCACTTCCCGCAATCGTCAATGCACTTTGCATCTAAATCTCTCCAATCTTTTATTTTAACTACTTTAAACCCAGTTTTTCTTGCCACATCTATACAATAGTCTGCATCCTCAAACACAACTATATCTTTTGGACTTTGTTTTAAAGTACTAGCACAAGCCAAATAAAAATTCGGATCATCCTTTGGCTTATTCACCTTGGAACAAGTTATAATGTCTTTAAAATAATCTAGAACTCCAAGTCTTTTTAACGCAATTCTTACAAGCTCTTCATCACAACTCGTACCAATCACATTCATTGAATCAAAATGTGAAATAAAATCTTTAAACCCAGGCATAAGCTTCACTTCATACTTGTAAAAATCGGCTATAAGATTCAACACCGAAGAAATGATTACTTCCTCTGATTTATTGATTTTATAATGTTTCTTTAAATACTCTGCACTTTGCTCTAAACTCATTTTGGAAACAATTTCATCAAGATTTTCTTCTGGAATCCTATCTAAACTTTGTATATATCGACTCGCCAAAGTATTCCATACTTCCATTGAATCAAGTATTGTTCCATCCACATCAAAAATAGAATAATTCATTTTCTCACCATTAAGAAAAAAGCTGCAGAAAACCAATCTGCAGCTCACTATCAAAAAGATATAATTCCCTACGTTGGCATTATCCAAATCAGGTTATTGGGTCTAGGACTAACCTACTCTCAGCTTAAAAGCTCCCCTTTTTTAACAGCAATATTATAAGTCTTTCGTTGCGACTAAATCAACACCCGTACCACAAATATCAGAAACAATCACATCTTCGCGATGTACAGGTGCCTTAACTACCACACGGTTCAATTCCTTCATCACATCAAAAATCTTTTCCTTTGGAATATCCCCATTGGTTTTCACACTCAATCTCTCAATCTCGGCACCCACAATTTTTACAGTACTTGTCACAACACGAGTTGGATGCGTACACTCTTTCTTTCCATAGATTGCACCTCTAGGACAACCATTTCCAGTTACTTTATAATCATTTTCTTCATCCACTTTTAAATGACAACCCTTAGGACATGTTATACAAATCAACTCTCTCATTACGCATCCTCCTCAATAGATACAACCAATTCTTTATCTGCTTTTTCAAGCAACATCTTAGGAATTGATACCTTCTCCATTTCACTTGGAATCACATGCTCTTTTTTAAACCTTGCGATTACAGTATCCCCATCCTTCACGACAATATTTACCTGTTGTGTCGGTCTTCTTACACGGAAAGAAAGTTCAACACTTTTTTCTACATTTTCCTTACGAATATATTGAGGAACCACATACGAAATATTATTTCCATTTACCGTTCTAACAACATGATCTTTAGGTACTTCCCCATTTAAAATATATTGACCAGCACCCATTCCAGCCTTTTCACTTTCAGAACTTACAAAATCCACAAGATCATGCACATGCACAACATTACCTGAAGCGAATACACCATCCATAGAAGTCTCCATATTTTCATATACAACAGGACCATGTGTTCTAGTATCCATTTCAACACCTAATCCATTTGATAATTCATTTTCCGGAATTAATCCAACCGACAATAAGACGCAGTCACAATCAAATTCCATTTCTGTTCCTTCGATTGGATTTCTATTTTCATCCACCTTAGAAACAACAACCTTTTCTACTCTAGACTTACCCACAATATCTGTAATTGTATGACTTAAATACAATGGAATATCATAATCATGTAGACACTGAACAATATTACGATTCAAACCATTTGAATACGGCATAACCTCAACAACAGCCAAGACTTTTGCACCTTCCAAAGTCATTCTACGAGCCATAATCAAACCAATATCACCACTGCCCAAGATTACAACTCTTTTGCCAGGCATATACCCTTCAATATTCACATATCGCTGTGCAGCACCAGCCGTAAACACACCCGAAGCTCTAGTACCTGGAATCGCAATCGCACCACGCGTTCTTTCACGACAACCCATATTTAAAATGATAGATTTAGCCTGAATCATTAAATATCCATGAATACTACTTGAACAATACACCATTTTATCTGGAGTAATCTCTATAACCATTGTATCCAATAAAATATCAATATCTGTTTTATTAACTTCATCAATATATTTACCTGCATATTCAGGACCTGTTAACTCTTCTTTAAAGTGGTGTAACCCAAAACCATTATGAATACACTGATTTAAAATCCCACCAAGCTCCTTATCACGTTCAATAATCAAAACGGATTTTGCACCATTTTGTCTTGCGGCCATTGCGCTCGCAAGCCCTGCAGGACCGCCTCCAATAACTACCACATCATATCTATTATTCATCGCCATTCTCCTTTGTTCTTCCGCACAAAATATAAGAACCATTCTTATCTAACATAATATCAAGTTGACTAACACCTAATTCTTTGGCAAGAATCTCCTGTACTCTAGGACCACAAAAACCTGACTGACATCTTCCCATACCTGCATTGCATCTACGTTTGATTCCATCTAAACTCACTGGTTTTGGACTACGGCGAATCGCATCAATGATTTCTCCTTCACTGATAGTTTCACAACGACAAATAATACGACCATACTCAGGATGTTTTTCAATATATTCTTTTCTTTGTTCATGTGACATTTCTTTAAAACGAACCATTTTTCTTGTAGAAACATAATCCTTTTTTAAATTTAAGAAATAATCTTTTTCCTGCATCATTCTTACTATATCTAATGCGATGGCACTCGCACTACTTAAACCTGGACTTGCCATACCCGCAATTGAGAAGAAATTATGTACATCTTTATCTTCACCAACAATAAAATCTTTTTTATCACTTCTTGCACGCAAACCTGCAAAAGTACGAATATTTTCTTGAAGTTTCATATTCGGTACAGATTTCACCGCATTTTCACGAATTGTTTTTAAGCCCATAGACGTTGTTGAATAATCATCTACTGTTGTATTTGTACTTGTAGGCCCCACAATCAAATTTCCATCGACTGTAGGAGCTACCAACACACCCTTACCAATTTTTGTAGGACACTGGAAAATCACATGATGAACCAAGTTTCCTTGTGATTTATCCAATAAATAATACTCACCCTTATTTGGCGTAATCTTATAATCTGGCTTTTTAATTAAACCTGTCACATGATCACACATTACACCTGCACAGTTTACAACTAATGGAGCTTTATACTTATCATTCACAATAAAGATAGCTCCATCTTTTTTTATACTCGTAACCTCTTCATTCAAACGAAGCTCTACACCATTTTGAATAGCGACTTCACTTAATGCGATCGCAAACTGCCAAGGATTGATAATACATGCACTTGGTGCATATAAAGCACTTGTACAGTCTGGATTTAAATTGGGTTCCATAACAGATAGCTCCGGCTGTTTAATAATACGCTGATTTTCAACACCATTTTCCACACCGCGCTCATATAACGTTTCAATGGTTTTATCATCCTCTTCATTAAATCCAACAACTAAAGAACCAATATTCTTGCACGGAACATCTAAATCTTTACATAAAGTAGGAATGATTTTATTACCCCAAATATTATATTTTGCCATTAAAGTATTAGGCTCTGGATCATAACCCGCATGGATAATCGCACTATTTGCCTTAGTCGTTTCATCGGCCACATCATTATTTCTTTCCAACCACAATACTTTTCCACTATATTTACTCAACTCAAACGCTAATGAGCATCCACTAATACCTGCTCCAATGATTATACAATCGTACATAGTTCGCACCTCTTTCAAAGTTACGATACGCTTATTTTCATTTCATTTCAAATGCATAAAAATAGCCTGTTTTATTAATCAAAACATTGATTAATATCTGGACAAGCAAATAAAATAGTGTAAGATAAAAATATATATTGATTAATGATTTGATTAGTAATCGATTTATTAATCAAAATAAATCAAAAGAGGTTTATTATGGGAAAAAGAAATAAAGTAACTACACGCGATATTGCCAAAGCCACAAATGTATCGCAAGCCACTGTATCTATGATTTTAAGTGATAATAAAAATGTATCTTTCAAAGAAGAAACAGTGAAGCTTGTCAAAAAAGCAGCCAAACAAATGGGATATAAAAAGCCAGAAGTAAAAAAAAGATATTCAAACACTAAGAATACCATTGTCGTCATTTGTTCAAATTTATCAAATTCCTATTATTCTATGGTTGTTTCAAGCATCATTGAACAGGCTAGTAAGACAAAGACACAGATCTTTACTATTTCTACATTACGAAAAGATGATCTTGAAAAACACGCCATCTCTAACTTAAAAATATTGAAGCCATGCGGAATCATCCTTTTATATCCCCCCAAATTTATTGATGAATGGAATGCACTTTCCAAACAAATTCCATGCATCATTATCGGGGATAAACCAAAAAAACTTGATTGTGATTCCATTGAACTCAATAGTTTTAAATGTGGTAAATTATTAGGCAACCATTTAAAACAGCTAGGACACAAAAAGATTGCATATATATCAAGTCCATTAGATACAACGGAAATTGGGCGAAACGAAAGATATGAGGGAGTTAAAAGTGTCGTGCCAAATACCCAAGTATTCTTCAGTTCTTCTAAACAATTTGAATTATACCCCATTGAAAAACGAGAATACGAAAACGGGTATCGTTTAACGAAACAAATCTTAAGTGATAAATACGATGCCTATATTGGAAATAATGATATGACGGCTCTTGGCATCTTAGCCTGTTTAAAAGATCACAACATTAAAACAAGTGTTGCTGGATTTGATAATATTCCTGAAGCTGATTTTCCCCAAATACAATTGACCACGGTAGACCATGGCGCTTGTGAAAAAGGAAAAGAAGCTGTTGATATTCTTTTAGAGCAAACAAAAAGCGAACGAAAACGTATCGTCCATATGGAATATGAACCACAGTTAATCATTCGCCTATCTACTTTCAATCGCAAGAAATCATCATCTCAATGATTTTATCATTCGTTTGAAGCATTCCTTGAGAACCTAGAGTTCCAATATTTTGAATTGTTTCATCCACACTATGAGCAACGATTCCATCACCTGCATAGAATTGTTGCTTATTTTTATACATATAATAGCCCATAATACCTGCATCTACACTTGCTGCAATCTTAGCTGCACAACTCGCCTTAGCTCCATCACAAATTGTTCCCGAAAGAATAGCTAATGTATTCACAATGGTATGTTGAATTTCTTCATACGTACCATCATGTAAGTAAGCAATACCAGCTCCTGCTGCAGCACCGGCACTAACAGCACCACAGAATGCCGATAAAGTACCAATACCTGTTTTAATATAAATAGCAGTCAAATTTGATAAAACCAAAGCGCGATACAATTGTTCATCTGAACTATTCAATTCTTTGGCATACACAACAACTGGCACGCAACAAGTAATTCCTTGATTACCACTTCCTGAATTGATTACTACCGGTAGTTCACACCCATTCATTCGAGCATCCGATCCAGCAGCCGCATAAGCTTTGGCTCTTGTCTTTACACAATCTGAATCCATATTCAAAATCACGTGACCAATATTTGCGCCATATGAATTATGAATCCCCTCATTTGCGATGGCCATGTTACAAGTGATTTGACGATCCAATATTTCTTTTACATCCTCAATATCCACGGTTTTGGCAAAATCCCAAATTTGTTTCATGATCAAAGCACTATGATCCGCCTTATGTTCTAAGCTTGTCGTCTTATCTTCAAAAATTACTTTCCAATCTTTTTCGATTTGAACAATATTCGTATGTGTATCTACAATACGAACACTAGCATGTTCTTGTTCATAATACACATTGATTTCCAAATCAAATACATGACCTTGTTCGATATGTTGTACGGTAATATTTGTGTTTTTAACATACTCAGGCAATTCTTCAATTTGTTCATGCGTTGCACAAGAAAGTACTTCAAGTTTTGCGTTTGCATCACCATATAAAGCACCAGCTGCTGCTGCCACTTCAATTCCTTTTAAGCCATTTGTATGAGGTACAATCACACTTTTTACATTTTTAATAATACTACCACTAGCCTTAACAACAATACGATCCGGTAAATGATTTAGTACCTGTGTTGCTTTAGCACACGCATAACTAATCGCAATAGGTTCTGTACACCCCATAGCCATCACTAATTCTTCTTTTAATATTTGTACATATATTGAATATAATGAATCCTCTTTATTCATCTTCCTTCACCCATACACACGCCAATTTGTGATCTTCCATTTCTGTCATACCAAAATAAATTGTATCCTTTTCTTTCACACCAAAATCCTGGCGTAAAGCCGTTAAAACAATTCCATACATCTTTCCATCCTGTATTCCTTCTAGACGAACCCAGCATGCCTCCGGATCTTTTCCTTCTTCTAAAAAATATACCATGATATCATCTGGATACTCTAAATGTCTGGATGGATCCAACTCTTTATATAAACGAAGCTCTTCTAATTCCTTAGAAACTTCTGTGGCCTTTTCAACCATATCAATCTTATCTTGAAACAATTCCACATTTACATTATCTAAAATTTGAATATCCATTTCTTGCACATCAAAACGAGGAATCTTGCAAGATACACCAATCGGTACAATACGATATTCAATATTGCGTTTCTTTGTTTCCAAAGCTACGATTTCAAAAATAAAACCCGCATTATGATCGATATAGCCATACATTAAAGCACCATATAAATTATCTAGTTTTAATCCCATCTTCTCTAAAAGCTTAACCATTTTCACACCATGGATCTCTACCATTTTTTGATCCATATCGCGAAAACTCATCTCATATACTTTCATCTATTCACCCTCATACACATCTTTTAATTCTTCAAAGTTATATTCCAATACCTTATTCAATTCAACAATATCTAAATCTTCATCTACTGGAAAATCCGAAATACTCATCTCATTGGCTTCGACATATTCTTTAAACAATTCCATTGACTGATAATAATAATCTTGAAATTCTTTAAAACCATCCCATATCGCAAAGCCACGACCATTGATTACACAAGCATCTTCTTCTATATCATCTACTTTTTCAACTTGAATTTCAATCTCAAAAGGCTCTTCTAAATCATAAACCATCTTAAAAGTATCTCCCTCTTTAAAATCAGGTCGAATTATTGAAGCACAAGGCAACTTATTAAACTGTTCATCCTCACAATTTGGACATACAAAAGGAATGTCATTAGCTTCAATCACAAAGTCAGCATATTCTTCAGACAAATAAGATGCCAATGTATAATAAGCTAAATCTGCCAAAGATAATGAATTAGGTACACTCATATAGCGATACATCAAATTATTAAACCCCAATACTTCTGTATATACTTTTATCATGATTGACTTACCTCTACTGAATAATTTCCAAAATTAATATTTGCCTGACCATACTCTTTTACAAGTTCATAACGAATCTTTGCGAGCATATCAAACCCATCTAAACTTGTCTTACTTGGAACAATAACACGCAAATCAATACCAGTTGTAGAAAAATTGATTACTTTTACTTCAATTGGATTTTCACTCTCAATATCATATTCCACCATTGTCTTTTCAACTAAATTTTTCAAAATATCAATTGCCAAATCAATATTCGTTCCATAAGAAACTTCAATTTCTAAATAATTATTCTTTCGAGTATCTTGAAAAAAAGCATTTTCAATTGTTGCCGAATTCAAAGTTGAGTTTGGCACAATAATACGATTACTTTCATATGTACGAATGATTGTATGACGAAAACGAATACTTTCAACATACCCAATCAATTCGCCTTGATTGACCTTAATCAAATCTCCTTCGACAAAAGGCTTAAATGTTAGAATCATCAAACCACTGCATAGATTACCAAAAGCATCTTTAGCAGCAACACCTAAAATTAGGGCAACCACTCCACTGGATGCAGCAAGATAAGACATAATGGGTTTAGTCTGTTCAAATTGTCCAAGAAAAACCATTCCATTAATAAAAACCAAAATGTATTTTATTAATCTGGCAAAGCTTGCCTTATTTGTGACATCCTTTTTATATAATACTTTACGAATCCCTTTATAAATTCCAACAGAAACTATACCTGTTACAACAGTTACAATAATGATTGATTTCATTTATATCATCTCCAATACAACTTTTTCTGTTCCTCTGTTGTTTGATCAATAAACTTCTTCTTTGTGTATAAAAACTCTTCAAGATCCATATAAATGTGTAGAAGCATTGCCTTTGATTCAAACTCAATACGATTTGTCGGCAAATTCTCTTTTTGTTTATCTTTCAACATTTGATGAAGTGAAGTAATTTGTGGCTGAGGATCATTTTTTTCATGAATAAACGGAATTAAATATTCAATATATTTTGCCAATTCATCCGCCTCTTTTGGCATCTTACGAATCTTTCGTATCTTATAATGAAGCATATGTAAAATATCACACTGCAAAGCACGCATTTCAAAATAACGAATATAATAATCTGGTAAACTCGTAAACGTATTATCCTGATATTCCATCGCAATATGAATATATTTTTCAGCCTGCTCTTTAATATCCTCTAATTCTTTCCAAATTGTAGTGTTTCTTTCTTCACTTTGAATATAGTGAACAATTTGATACATCAAACTCTGGATCTTATCTTCCATATAATTCATGCAAGAATTCAAATACTCCTCTTCTCCACTATAATCATGAACCAAATTCAATAAGAATGCGATAAGGGCGCCAATTAAGATCAAATAGAATTCATTTATCATGAAGTGAATACTAAAATCCAAATAACTCAAGTAATGAACGGCAATCATCGCATTTACACTTAAAGTATTCTGACATTTCATTTTCTCACTGTACCCAACTAAGCACGCAATCGCAAGTCCAAAGGCAATCCAATGGCTTGGAATAAGTTCAAAGAAAATAAAACAGAATAGAATTGTCACAAAGAATGTTGAAATTCTTCTAAGAACAAGCTTCACCGTTCCCCACTTTGTCGTCAACAATGACAATAGTGCAATCGTTCCAGCACTTGTTGGATTATCCAATTTAAAAAAGTAGGCTAAAATAATCGCAACGGCACTTCCTACGCCTATCTTAAGTGATAGTATTAATACTCTTTTTGTATCTCTTTTCATATGCATACATTTTATGCGAAATCAAAAAAAAGGACAATAATAATTATCACTTCTTTTTAAATACATCTTCACTACGAAATAGCATTATTCTTTATATTTTTATTAAAATCAATTTTAACAATAGACAATCAAACCATTGCCTATGTCTGTCACTTTTTCTCTAATACATCTTTCACTTTTTGTTTACCACTCTTTAATAATCGAGCCACTCCCTCTTCACTCATCTTTAAACGATTCGCAATATCCTTTTCTTTCAATCTACCTAGACAATGCATGATTGTCACTGTCTTTTGGTTTTCTGGCATCTCATTTAAACAATCATCCACATCTGATTGTCGATATTGAGGAAGTCCACGCAAAGCCGTAGTCACACCCGTATTTTCTTTAGCCTGCATATACTCACGCAATTGTTTATTCAACAAGACTGTGATCCATTTTAAAAAATTCTTATCATCATTCAATTTATCCATATGCATAAATGCGTACGTATAAGTTGCCTGCAAGATATCATTGATTTCTTTTTCTTCTAAACCAATATATCGCTTATAAATTGTTCGAATTAAATGATCTTTGGTCAATGAAATAAGCTCTTTTTTGGCATCCGCATTCTTATTTCTTACACCCATTATTATCTTTTCATCAATCATTATGTGTTTATCCTTTATATACGTCATTTTTAGTATACAACATACCCTTTGACAAATCAAAAAAGAGGCAATCCAACGACTGCCTAAGCTCCATAATATTCATCCAAAGTTAAATTATTCTCATATAAATATGTAGCTAAATCTACACCTACATAACGTAAGTGCCAGCTTTCTGATGCAATTTTAGTTTTATCTTCCTTATCATCCGGATAACGTAAGATAAATCCATACGTATGCATATTTTCTAATAACCAATTGTAGTGTGAATTATATCGAACAACATCTAAATCACTACAATCGTTATCCATACGAATATCAACAGCCAATCCTGACTGATGCTCACTATATCCTGGTCTTGTCCAATAACGATCTGCATATTCTTCACCATAGTTTGCAGTTCCATTATTAAACAATCCAACTTGATATGCATAAGAACGATAGGCTGAACAAGCATTTAAAATAAACCCTTCATTAGCGGATGCTTCTATCAATTTTTCAAATGCTTCTGCAGCTTCCTTTCGCATACGCACATTTTCATTTTCTCCACTCGAAGGAACCTGAACTAGATCACTAGGCTCATAATCTTCTGGTAATCCAGAATATTTATTTACAAGAATATAAATTGAATTTAAATCCGAAACAGTAACGGTATTCTCATATGGATTCCCACTTTGATTCACTTTTGTTACTTCAGGTAAATTTGTTTCTTCCTTCTTATTCTCTTTTTTTGTTTCTGTTATCTTTTCTTGTTTAGGTTCACTTACTTTCTTATCACTTGTTTTTTTCGCAATCATTGAAATCAACAACGCAATAATTAAAATCAATACAACAATCACAAAAATAGCTGTTTTTCTTACTCGTCTTCTATTTTTCATTTAAACTCCTCTTTACACGGGTATAAATAAGACTTTATTATATCCACCACAAATCATACCTAGTATAGCACTTTCTGCATTGGATAAATCGTACTCCTTGACCATAACTTCTTTACATTCTTTGGCATCTAGAATAGCCTGGTACTCTACTTTACCCCCACCAATCGTATCAATCACTCCATTTTCATGCACTAACATCATACTACCAACACCTCTTGGTGCCGAACCTTTTTTATCAATGATAATACATAAAGTCCCATGAACATTGGATTCTAATAGTTCTTTAGAAATACTTGAACTAAACATTGCATTTTTAATTTCAATGAGTTCAGCCAAAATACTGATGGATATCTCAGCGGGGGTTTGAGCTCTAATATCTAAACCAATTGGTGCATGCACGTTGGATAATTCTTCATTAGAATATCCTTCTTCAATCAACGCATCAAAAGTCTTTTTTACTTTTCCTTTACTTCCAATCATACCCAAATATAAATGTGGCTTACACAATGTCTTTTCTAGACATAACTTATCATCCTTATGCCCTCTTGTCACTATCACATAACAAGTATTTTCTTCTTCTGGTAATACTGCATCCATTTGATCATATTCAATACAATGAATCTCATTGGCCGTAGGAAAATGTTCTACATTTGCGAACTCTTTACGATTATCGATCACAATTGTATATAATTCTAATATGCTTGCCATTTTAGCTAAATATTGACTGACATGTCCACAACCTAAAATCACAAGCTTAGGCTGCATATTAAACCATTCTTTTTGAAGAATATCCACATCGACATCTTCTTCTAATAGAGCCTTTAAACAACGCGTATATAAATCCATATCCCCATTCACATGAATTTTAAAAGGTTTATTTAACTTCTTTAAATAAACACGAATCAAATCCTGCATGATTTTAGGTGTTACAAGTTCGTTTGGATCTAAATTTGTAAGCTCATAACGATGTACCACTTCTTTTACCGGCTTATTTAATCCATTTAGATTTGAAATTAACACGACCTCATCTGAATCTGGATCCACAACAGGTTCATTGACATTAGGAAACTTCAAAGGCAAATGTTTAGAGCCATCTGCCTCAATCAAAATTACATCCACAACTTGTTTTAATTGTTTCAATAATTCTGAATCCAACCCCTCAATTTTAAATTCATCACATCTGTTTCCCGCATGACAATATCCATAAGTTTCAATTCTATGCATAATTTCATCATAACTAGGATCTATCAATGTATCTTCTTCAATCAACATATGCGTAGTCGTACACATTAAAACTGTTTTATTCAAAAAAACATATTTATCTTTTAATTTGTGGATATACGTTGTTTTTCCACCCGAACCAATCACACTAATAATCATTTGAAATTTCCCGAATCGCTCGAACCACAAAATCAACATCTTCTTTTGTATTTTGAAAAGATAATGATAAACGAACAATTCCCCTTTCTTCTGCATTTAAATATTTATGCATCAATGGCGCACAATGCGCACCACAACGCGTCACAATACCATACTTATAATTCAATACATCACTTACATAAGCACTATCTTTACCTGGAATATTGATTGCCACAATAGGTGTAGAATTTTCTAAAGACGAATAAAATTCTACATAGCCTGTTAAACCTTCATATAATTTTTGAAGTAAAAAGTATTCCTTTTCCATAATCTCTTTTTGATTTTCTGAAACATACTTTACCCCTGCATTTAAGGCTGCAATCCCTACAAGATTCTGTGTTCCCGCCTCTAAATGTTCAGGATATGCCTCAGGCATATGCGGATTAAAAGAATCTATACCCGTTCCACCAGAAATCAATGGTTTTACTTCAATGCCTTTTACACAAAATCCGCCAATACCGCCAATGCCTAATAAGCCTTTATGGCCACTAAAACATAAAACATCTATATTTTCCATGGACACAGGAATATGACCTGCACTTTGAGCGGCATCCACCATAAAAAGAATGTCACTTTCTTTACAATACTTTCCAATTAAATCCACATCAAAAATTTCACCAGTCACATTCGAACTATGTGTCATGATAACCATTCTCGTATTGTTTTGAATATGATTTTTAATATCTTTTAAATAAGGCGAACAAATCGTTAAAGATATGACACCTTTTTCTTCTAGTTCATATAAAGGGCGAAGCACACTATTATGCTCCGCATATGTGGTAATCACATGATCCTTTTCTTTTAGAATTCCTTTGATACATGTATTTAAACTTTCTGTATTTCCACCATTTAAAATAACACGATGAAAATCCGATAATCCAAAAAAACACGCAATATTTCTTCTTGCCTCAAAAATCAAACGCGAAGAATCCATATTAGAACTTCGATTCGCATTCCCTGCTACTTCTAATGCATCCATAACAGCTTGTTTGACCACATCTAATTTAGGAAAACTTGTGGCTGCTTGATCAAGATAAACCATGCAATATCGCCTCCAAAACACCTCCGGCAATACAACGCGCCTTATCTGAAATTGTAAAACAATTCTGATATTCGTCCACTCTAGGATCAATATCTGCCATTTTAAAGCCAGATGTTACATTGTATCCATCTTGAATCAAACCTCTTAGTAACCCTGACATGCTCGCATAAACTGGCGTTTCATTGATATACGCAAGGATTTCTCCTTTTTCAACTATATCCGTAATCTTTTTAACATTGTGACAAACACCTGCACAAGGAGAATGAATCACTCTTTCTTTAGAATATCCCTTAATATTTCCAGGAACACCCGTATTTGGCAAAGCACAACCCTCATAAATCAGTCTTCCTAGATTATGTCCACGCATGGTTTCCACAACCACATGCACATCTTGTCCAGCACAAAAACCGGGACCTAGTCCAATCGTGATGGGTGCCATATCCATTGTCGTTCCCAAATTTTTCTTGGCAAGAATCGCATCCACCAAGGCAATATGTTCTATTTTAGAAATCATTTCACCTTTAGGATCAATCATCATGGCGACTTGATTTTTAGACATCACTTCTTTAGCTTCTTCTATTGTTGAAACTAAAACACAAGTCATATCTTCAACTGTAAATTTTTCTTCATACACAGCCTGGCAAAAAGCCACATTTCTTCGTATTGCACTTGGCTTTTCAACTTCTAACACCAATACTTGAAATCCACTTTTCACAAGTTTATATATTGTTCCTGTCGCTATGTCTCCTCCACCACGCACAATAACACATTTATTCATAATCTTTATGGCTTGATAATTTTATCAGCCTTCTCCATTCTTTCTACAATATCATACATATTTGTGACTGAACCCACTTGAAGTTCTTCTTTTAGATGAAAGAAATCCAAACAAGTTCCACAACTTACAATTTCAACTCCATTATCTGCTAAATATTTTAAATCTTCCAAAGTTTCGTTTTTAGTCGTTGTGATTTTTACACCCTCGTTATAGAAAATCATTTCATCTGGCAATATATCTTGTTTTGTCAAAGAGAAAATAAATGATTTCATCAATAACGCACCCAATTCTGGATCTGAACCCATCACATTACTTGCGAAAACAACAACCATTTTAGGCTTAGCCAAGCTACAATCTGCATATGTGTATTCCACTTCAAAATCTGCTTCTTCATCACCCTTTGAAATTTCAACAATATAATCTTTACCCTCTTTTTTAGAAGTGACTGTATAATTTTTTACTTTCGCAAACTTTGTTAGATTTTCAACCGCAATTTCATTATCCACAATTGTTGAAACTACATTTTCCTCTTTTAAAACTTCCTTTGTCTTTACGACTGGAAGTGGACACTCCAATCCTCTACAATCTAAAGTTTTCATCTCTTCATACCTCTCACATATACATTATATTCATTTTTTTCAATGACTTCACCCACAACATACAATTCAAGATTGTTTTCCATAAAATCTTTCTGTATATCTGCTAAAGCATCCTTAGACACACTAGCTAATAAACCACCACTCGTTTGTGGATCAAACAAAATTTCCTCTGTAAAAAAATCACAATCAAAATAAATCTTACCATCTACACTATTGCGATTGGTCTGTGCAGCCCCACTTAAGTAAAACTCTTCGACGTACTTTCTACAGTCATCAAAATATGGAATTGAATCCTTATAAATCACTGCACTATTTTTTTCATCTAACATCTCATTTAAGTGAACCAATAAACCAAAGCCAGTTACATCAGTTAGGGCATGTACGGAATATTTTTTTAAGATATCACACGCATACTTATTTAATGTAGTCATACTTTTAAAGACTTTTTCCTGCATTTCTTTTGAACAATCATCCATGCGTAACGCATTCAAAGTCAAGCCTACCCCTAAAGGCTTCGTCAAAATCAAGACATCCCCACATTGCGTACCATTATTTTTCTTTACATCGTTAGGATTCACTAAACCCGTCACACTCAAACCATATTTAATGGAATCATCACGAATAGAGTGTCCACCAACCAAAGCACACCCAGCTTCAACTAACTTACTATTTCCGCCTTCAATAATCTTACCTAAAATATTCAAATCTTCATTTTCTGGAAAACATACAATATTTAAAGCTGTTTTAGGCGTACCATTCATCGCATAAATATCACTTAGTGCATTTGTTGCCGCAATCTGACCATACAAATATGGATCTTCTACCATAGGTGGAAAGAAATCCAACGTGGATACAAACGCATGACTTTCATCAATTTGATACACAGCTGCATCATCTCTAGAATCAAATCCAACTAAAACATTTTCATCTTTAAATGACTCAATTTTTTCTAGTATATGACTCAATTTCTTAGCGCCCAATTTAGCACTACATCCCCCACTCTTACAATATATTTTTTCATTCATTAAAAATTCACCCTTACTATATCCTCATACAAAACACCTTGTTCTTTTAAAAATATTTTCCATTTTTCCTCATCTAAATCTTTAGACATAAAACACATGCCACATCCTGCTTTAACACAACTTGGAACTGGTATCATACGACCATTTTTTGTCTTGGACTCCAAATCTAAAACATCTTGAATGCTTTTAAAAGTAATAATCAATACTTCTTCTTTATTCATTTTCAAATACTTCCTTAAATACTTGTTCAGAATACGTTTCTATTTTATCTTGAAACAATTTATATTTACGTACCAATTCTTTCCCCTCTAAAGTTAAACAAGAGCCTCCACCATGACTTCCACCACTTGTCGTACAAACAAGTTCATAACCCAAATCTTCTTGGGCTCTTTTGATGATTTTCCAAGCCTTTGAATTCGACATACCCATTTCTTTATAAGCCTTTGATAGCGAACCATACTTATCGCATAATTCCAGTAATTCTACAACGCCCTTGCCAAAATTAAATTCATTGTTTCCTATTTGAATCTTTAGTTTGTATCTCATTTTCCAAATCCACAATTCGAATATGTGCACACTTTACATCCTAAGCACAATCCACCTTCACCTAAATCACATAGCTCTTCATATGTCACCGCATCTTTGGCAAGCAAACGAGGAAGTACTAAATCAAATACTGTTCTTTTGGCATACATAACACATCCTGGTAGACCCACAATTGGAACTTCTCCTTTATAGGAAAGTAAAAACATAGCGCCTGGAAGAACTGGAGAACCATAACTAATAATATTCGCCCCTGTATTTTTGATCGCAAGTGGTGTTTTATCATCTGGATCCACACTCATTCCACCCGTACATAAAACAATATCCACGCCTTGTTTTAAAGCTTCATTGATTTTTTCTGTCACCATTTTATCGTCATCATCACAAATCGCATGATACACCATTTCACACCCAAATTCAGCCAATTTATCTTGAATCACCGGTGTAAATGTATCTTGAATTCTTCCCTTATACACTTCACTTCCTGTTGTGATGACAGCTGCTTTTTTTAATACAAACGGTTTAATTTCAAGAATACTAGATGTGATTAGTGATCTAACTTTATCCATCTTCTCCTTTTCAATCACTAAAGGAATAATACGCATACCCGCAAGTTTATCCCCCGAATTTACAACTGTATTTGAGTGTCTAGTCGCAATCATCATCTGTCCAAACGAATTTACAGTAAACAAAGCCTTACGATCTACTTTAAACAACCCATGAATCTCGCTTTTTAATTCAATTTTTCCTTCCTTGATTTCACCATAAGACATGTAGTCATTTTTACACATGTCTAGTAAAACCATGGCTGCATCATTTTCATGCATCATACTCTCGTCGTTTTCCCAAACGTATAAATGTTCTTTCCCAACTGATAATAATAAAGGAATATCTTCTTCTGTCACAATATGACCCTTACGAAAAAGGGCATCTTTTGTGACACCCTTAATGATCTGCGTTATATCATGACAAAGTACATGCCCTACGGCATCCTCAGTCTTGATTAATTTCATTTTTTATTCTCCTTTTTTAAATCCGTATTTTTTAAATACTTTTAAAGCTTTATCGCTCTTTAAGAATTTAATTAATGAATCCGCTTCATCTTTGTGCTTTGTACTAGATACACGACCAACTGGATATAATACTGGTGTGGCTAATAATGAATTATTACACTCTGCCACTACTTCTACTTTATCACTACTTGCAGCATCTGTCGCGTAAACTAAACCAATTTCTGCATTTTGTGTTTCAACCTGAGACAATACTTCTGTTACATTACCAGCTAAGCTTAAACGAGCTTGAATTGAATCCCATACACCTAAATTTGTCAAAGCCTCTTTTGCGTAGCTTCCTGCAGGAACTACTTCTGGATCTCCAATCGCAATGATTGAAGCATCACTAATATTGTCAAAACCAGTGACTGTTGTAGTACTGTCTTTTCCTTTGATCAATACTAATTTATTTTCTAATACATTTGAAATCGAATCCGCATCTACTAAATCTTCATTTTTTAATGCGTTCATCTGTGTCGTAGCTGCACTAAAGAAAACATCGGCATCTAAACCTTTTTCAATTTGAAGCTGTAATTTTCCACTACTATCGTAAACACCTTCAATCGTTACATTTGGATATTCTTTTTCGAACATTGGAATCAATTCATCTTCAAATGCGTTTTCCAAACTTGCAGCTGCCGCAATTGTAAGTTTTACTTGTTCTTTTGGTTCATTAAAACTACAACCAAATAAACTTGTGGCCATGATTCCAGCCAATAAAATACTTAAACCTTTTTTCATCTGATCTTTCCTTGTTTAATTTTATATTTTAGATCACACAAATAATTTACTTCTTCCTTATTGTGCGATACAAAAATAACTGGTTTTGAAATTTGAAGCTCACTTTTAAGCTCCTGTAATAAATCTTTCTTTAAATCTTCATCTAAAGCACTAAATGGTTCATCCAATAAAAGAACATCTGGTTCATAAGCCATTAAACGAGCCAATGCCACCCTTTGTCTTTGTCCACCCGATAATTGTTTGGGATATCTTGAAGCAAGTTCACTAATTTGAAATTGTCTCATCACTTTCCTAACCACAATATCCACATCTTTTATTTTTCTAGCTTTTAATCCTACACTAACATTTTCATATACACTCATATTGGGGAATAGAGCCTGACTTTGAAACATATAACCCACATTTCTTTTTTGAATGGGAACATTGATTTTCTTTTCAGAATCAAATAAAACGCGATTATTCAATACAATCCGTCCTCGATCCGGTGTTTCAATTCCAGCTATGCATTTTAATATCATACTTTTGCCAGAGCCTGAAGCTCCCATAAGCCCTAATATATTGTCTTCTACTTGAAAAGAAACATCTAAATTAAATTCTGCAAGTTTTTTATAGATTTGTACTACCAACATTTAGAAACTCCTTTTCTTTCGAACCCATAGTTGATATAAATTCAACAAAATCACAGCTGTAAAACAAATACCAATAATCACCCATACATAAAAGGCGGCCGATTCCATATCGCCACTCATCACTTCACTATAAACTGCAACTGGAAGTGTTCGCGTTTTTCCAATAATGTTTCCCGCAAGCATAGCTGTCGCCCCAAACTCACCTAAGCCACGCGCAAAGGCAAGTACACCACCACTTATAATTCCTGGTAAGGCATTGGGTATCAATACTTTCAAGAAAATGTCCCATTCACTCATTCCTAAAGTTCTTGCTGCATATACTAAATCTGTGTCCACTTGTTCGAAGGCGCCTCTAGAATTTCGATACATCAATGGAAATGAAATCATTACAGCTGCGATTACAGTCGCACTAAAACTAAATGCGATACGGACGCCAAATACATTCATAAAAAATCTGCCTACGGGTTGATTTACACCAAAAATCATCAACAAGAAAAATCCAGCAACCGTAGGTGGCAAGACCATAGGTAAAGTAAAGATTCCATCAAAGATCATTTTCAATGCTTCATTCTTTCTTGAATAGATCCACCATGCAGCAAGTAAACCAAGAATAAAAGTAATCACAATTGTGATACTTGCGGTTTTTAAAGATATCCAGATTGGAGTGAAATCTAAATTACTTCCTTGCACACTCACTTGCTTCACCTTTCATGATTTCTAAGCCATGTTTTAATGGGCCTAAAATTATATCTAGACTTTCCTTAACCGCCTTAGGACTTCCTGGCAAGTTAATAATCAACGTCTGATTTCTTAATACACTCACACCACGTGACAACATCGCCTTATTTGTGTATTTCATTGATTCATAGCGCAATGCTTCACTAATACCTGGAACATTTCTTGTCATGACTTTCATTGTAGCTTCTGGTGTCACATCACGCACACTCAGTCCTGTGCCTCCGGTTGTTAAAATTAAATCATTTTGGCAACGATCACTTAAATTAATCAATTGTGAAACTATTTCATTTTCGTCATCCGCAATCACTGTCACACCTGTCACGTTGTAACCTTGTTCTGTCATGATTTTTTCAATCAACGGACCACTCTTGTCCACTCTTTGTCCAACACTTGCCTTATCGCTTAATGTCAATACGGCTACACGCATTCTAGAATCTTTATTTTCAATAACTTCCACTTTATCCCCAACACAAATGTGACCTCCATGTATTACACGTGTAAATACACCTAAATGTGGCATAATACACTGACCAACTTGGTGATAGATTGCACAATGAGAATGGCAGCTTTTACCGATTTGCGTCAGTTCAAGTAAAACATCCCCAATTTTAAATTGTGTTCCTACAGGATAACTTGTAAATTCAATACCCGATACAAGTAAGTTTTCTCCAAAGGCGCCATCCTCTACATTGGCACCTTTAGCCTTAAATTCTTCACGCTTTTCATAGGACAATAAAGAAACTTGACGGTGCCATTTACCTGCATGCGCATCCTTTTCTAGTCCATAATTTTCAATAATTTCAATATCTTGAACCGGATGTTTTTCTATTCCCTTTTGTTTGCTGATACAAATAGCTTTAATTATTCCTTCCATACAAAATCTCCACTTTTTCCACCTGATTTAGAAACCAAATGTACATTTTTTATTTCCATATCTTTACTTACAGCTTTACACATGTCATAAATTGTCAAAAGACAAATATTTACACCTGTTAAAGCTTCCATTTCTACGCCCGTTTTTCCATTACATTTAACGGTGCAATATGCATAGATCAAACAATTCGCTTTATCAATCTCAAAATCAATATTGACCTTATTGATCATTAAAGGATGACACAAAGGAATCAATTCACTCGTCTTTTTTACGCCCATGATTCCAGCAATACGAGCTACACCTAATACATCTCCTTTTTTCATATCACTATGTTCTATTTTTTCAATAATCTCTTTATTTACTAATATACTTCCAACGGCACAAGCACTTCTAGAAGTGATATTCTTCTCACTTACATCCACCATACGTGCATTACCATGCTCATCAAAATGTGTTAATTCCATTTTATCCTCCAATTTCATTCATCACCGTCAACGAATGTTCTTCTTCAAAATGATGTTCCTTAGGCTTCTTGAATATCCACTCTTTCATCACTTTTTCTAGTTCTTCCAAATCATTTAGATAAGGTTTTAAATCCACTCCATCACTATGGAATAAACATAATTTCAATCGTCCTACACTACTTAAGCGTACACGATTGCATTCACTACAAAACTTATTATGCAACGCTTCAATAAAACCAATATATCCCTGAAACTCTGGTATTGTATAATAATGGGCTGGTCCATTACCAAGCTTATGATCATATACATTTAATTTGTAATTCTTTTGCCCATATTCAATTAATTCATTCATTTTTGTGTTTCGATCACTATATTTTAGTGGCATCAATTCAATAAAACGCAATGCGATTTTTTTATCTTTAATGAGTTCTAACATAGATTCAAATCGAGAAAGCGAAAATAAATTATCGACAACACAATTCACTTTCACCGAAATACCAATCTTATAAGCATATTCTAAATTCCACAACACCTTTTTCAAATTATTCTTTTTACATATCTTCAAATATTCAGATTCATCAAGTGTATCCATTGAAAAATTAATACAATCTAATCCGATCTTTTTTAGTTCATCTAAATCTGTAAAAGAAAATAAACTTCCATTTGTCGTCAAAGTCACTTGTTCTACACCCTCTAATTCTTTTAACCTACGAATAAAGTCAATGTAGCCTTTACGAAGTGTGGGTTCTCCACCCGTAATTTTAAATCGAGTAATTCCCAAAGAAACAGCACATCTACAAATATCTAAGATTTGTTCATACGTCAATATATCCGAATGACAAAGATGTTTTGAAATGTCTGGCTTACAGTAGTAACAAGCATAATTACATCTATCTGTTAGTGAAATTCGCATATAATTTATATTTCGTCCAAATGAATCTTGCATAAAACCTCTTTCGTTATTCTCAATTGAGAATAACCAACTGATTCAATTTTATCATTGAATTCACATTTTATCTACTTTAAAATGGAATCATGAAACGATGTACATGGTGTAATCTAAACAATCCAAAATATATTGAATATCATGATCATGAATGGGGAAAGTTCAATACAAACGAAAAATATCTCTTTGAAATGTTGATACTTGAATCTTTTCAAGCCGGACTAAGCTGGGAGTGTATCTTAAATAAAAGAGAAGCTTTTAAAGTGGCTTATGATGATTTTGACATTGATAAAGTGATTAAATTTGATGAAGCAAAAATAGAACAATTAAGAAATAATCCAAAAATCATTCGCAACAAATTAAAGATCAAAGCGAGTATTTCAAATGCGAAGATTTTTAAATCCATTCAAGAAGAGTATCAAACTTTTTATAATTATTTATGTACTTTTACACATGGAAAGATTATTTATGAAACAGGAAAAACTACATCGACTCTTTCGGATTCAATATCAAATGATTTAAAAAAAAGAGGCATGAAGTTTGTAGGAAGTACGATCATATACTCCTATCTTCAAGCCATTGGTGTAATTTATTCTCATGAAAAAGATTGTTTCTTATACAAAGACTAATCCCATGTTTTCCATACATTTGGTTCATAGCCTACTGTTGCCAATTTGCCGTTACGCACGATTGGCGTTTTTAATATGTGCTGATTAAGATACACCTTTTCCTCTTTATTCGATAAATAATTCAACATTGTCAACAATTCTTTATCCTTCGCCTTTGGATCAACCATAGAATCAATGCCAACTTGTCTTATGACACTCTCAAATTCTTTCTTACTCATTTCTTTTTCATCTAAGTTGATAAATTGAAACTTAATATTTCTTTCTTTAAAATAGCGTTGTGCTTTCTTTGTATCAAAGCACTTGTTCTTACCAAAAATCTGTATATTCATTACTTTAACCTTTCTACTCTTTTTTGTATTTCATCATATAAGGATGCAATGTCAAAACCTACATGAAATTGGCCATCTTCATATAAGATTTCTCCATTGACCATCGTACATTTTACATTAGATTTAGATCCACTGTATACAATATTTTTTGCGATATTATTCATTGGTTGCATATTCGGTTGATGTAGATCTAAAATAATTAAATCAGCCAACTTTCCAGCTTCAAGCACACCACAATTTAAATTTAAAGCTTTAGCTCCATTTATTGTTGCCATATTTAACACTTTGTAAGCATCCACTGCAGAAGCATCACAGTTTTTATATTTAGCTAGTCCTGTCACCAAAAACATTTCTCTAAACATATCTAGACAGTTATTACTTGCCGCACCATCCGTACCTAGACATACATTTATATTTCGTTGAAGCATAGCTTGAATAGGAGCTATGCCACTAGCTAGTTTTAGATTGGATGCTGGATTTGTGACGATGTTTAAATGTTTTTCTTGAAATAAATCCAAATCATGTTCACTCATGTGCACACAATGAAAAGCTCCTCCACCATAGTCATATACACCCAAATCACATAAGTATTCAACAGGACTTAACCCTGTCTTTTCTTTGCATGTATATACTTCATATTCAGTTTCGCTTAAATGCGTATAAACAGGTGCTTTGTATTTATGAGATAATGCCGCTACTTGTTGGATTTTTTCTTTGGAGTTGGTATATTCATGACTAAAGCCAAGAATATAAGAAATAAGGCTATTCTCTTGATTGTATTCATTAAAGCATCGTTCTACATCTTCTACGGATAGACAAAAATCATTAACAGCTCCACATAAGACTGTACGATACTTCATATCCAAGCTTGCCTTAATAATGGCTTCGGGATTTAAATACATATCAAAATTTGTGGTAATTCCACTCGATAAATATTCCAATATAGCCAGCTTAGAAAAATAATAAATATCATCTTGCGTTAATTTAGCTTCAATAGGGAATACTTTTTCATTAAGCCATTGTTGAAGTGGCATATCATCGGCCATCGATCTTAAAAACGTCATTCCAGAATGGGTATGTGCATCAATAAATCCAGGCATGATCAAATTGTTTTGTACATCTATTTCTCGATCAAAACAAAAAGAAGAATCTTTTACTTTTCCTACATATATAATCATATTATCCTCTATCCAAACTTCACCTGAAAAAATATTAAAATCCTTCATTGTGAGTACTTGTGCATTATAGAATCTTGTGCGCATATGCATCCCTTCTTTCTAATCTAATCATCCCACAAAACCAACAAGAAAAAAAGCAAATATCAAATTGCATATTCATTTTTCAAATTATATTATTAAGTTAATAAGGAGATTCTTTTTATGAAGTATGATTTTACAACACTATTAAACCGTCAAGGACATGATGCACTCGCCCTTGATGTATTACCTATTAAAGATGTAGAGGTAGATCCAAATTTTTCAAAAATTCCTATGTGGGTTGCGGATATGAACTATCCAGTTTTCAAGAATATTCAAAAACAAATGATCAACCGCATCAATGAACCTCACTTTGGATATTTTGAAATGCCAGAAGATTACTATAAAGCCATTCAGTTCTGGCAAAAAGAAACACATGGCATAGATGTAGATAAAGAAGCTATCGGATATGAAAATGGTGTTCTCGGTATATTATCAAGTGCTTTACAGGCTTTTACGGCTAGTGGTGAACCCATTTTAGTACAATCACCATGTTATATTGGATTTATTCATACATTAAATAATCTAGGAAGAAAAATTATTGATAGTCCATTAATAAAAGAGAATAACTGGTCACTTGATTATGAGGATATTGAAAAGAAGATCATCAAACACAATATTCATTTTGCACTATTTTGTTCTCCACACAATCCAACGGGAAGAGTCTGGAAAAAGGAAGAAATCCAAAAATTCATGGATATCTGTAAAAAACATGATGTTTTAGTTTTTAGTGATGAAATCTGGTCTGATCTAGTACGTAAAGAAAATACGCATATTCCTACACAATCCGTAAGTGAAGATGCCAAGAAAAGGACGATTGCCGCTTATGCTCCAAGTAAGACATTCAATCTTGCAGGTTTAGTCGGTTCCTACCATATTGTTTATGACAAATATCTGCGTGATCGATTAAATAAACAGGCTTCTTTATCCCACTATAATTCACCTAACATATTAAGTATTCATGCCCTTATTGGTGCATATTGTAAAGATGGATTGGATTGGGTTAGCGAGCTTAATGAGGTAATTGCGAATAATGTAGATTTTGCGATTGATTTTATCCACACCCATTTCAAAGATATTGAAGTCATAAAACCAGAAGGAACATATATGTTGTATCTAGACTGCACAAAATATTTAGATACACACAATATCACTATGGATGAACTATTAAAGAAAGGTGTTCATTATGGTGTATGTTGGCAAGATGGCCGTCCATTTATGAATCCAAATACGATTCGAATGAATTTAGCTTTACCAACAAGCATAGTAGAAGAAGCATTTTCTCGTTTAAAAGAATTTGTTTTTTAAAGAATGAGGAATTTAGATTATGAAAAGTACAACAAAAAAATTAGTATCTTGCGCTTTATGCATTGCGATAGGCGTATTACTTCCAATGGCCTTTCATGTGATTCCAAATGGAGGTAGCATATTTTTACCAATGCACATTCCTGTATTGATCTGTGGATTATTTTGTGGAGCACCCTATGGTTTGGCATGTGGAATTTTTACACCCTTTCTTTCAAGTATGATAACTGGTATGCCTCCAGCTATGATCTTACCCCAAATGCTGATTGAACTAGCTGTATATGGTTTAGTTACTGGTTTATGTGAAAAACACATCATTTTAAAAAACGAAATATCTAAATTATACATGAGTTTAATTATTGCGATGCTTGCAGGAAGAATTATGAATGGCTTGATCAACACATTTGTACTAAGTACACAAGGCTATACACTATCTATATTTATGACAGCTAGCTTTGTCACTTGTCTTCCAGGTATCATCATTCAATTGATTGTTATTCCAATTTTAGTTCGTATATTAAACAAAACAGTAGCTTAATCGCTACTGTTATTTCATTTCGATCAATTCGTATTCTCGATTCCCCAAGCCAATCTTTTGTGCATGTTCCAAACAAGATTTCCATTCCGATTCAGGCGTTGAATTTGTGAAATGGTCATGGTGGTCACAGAAGTTTGGATCATGTAGATGTTTATCTAATTGTGAGCCTGGCATTGGTTTTGCCTTCATACATAAATCAACACAGGCTTGATCTAAAGCAAGTGGATCAAAAGATGCCAACATTCCGATATTAGGAAGAATTGGCAAATCATTTTCGGCATGACAGTCACAGTTTGGCGAAACATCCACAATCAATGAGATATGGAAGTTAGGACGTCCATCCACAACGGCTTTTGTGTATTCCGCCATACGTTTATTTAATAATTCATTCGCATTGTAGTTATTAAATGAAATCGCATCAAAATTACATGCTCCTAAACAACGGCCACATCCAACACAATTTGTTTCATTGATATGCATCTTATGTGTTGTTTCATCATATTCCAATCCATTATTTGCGCATTCTTTAAGACATTGTTTACAACCACGACATAATTTTTCATCAACATGCGGAATACCTGAACAGTGTTGTTCTTTTTTACCAGCACGTGAACCACATCCCATACCTATATTTTTAATGGTTCCACCAAATCCAGTTGATTCATGGCCTTTAAAGTGTGTCAAAGAAATAAATACATCGGCATCCATTATAGCTCGACCAATCTTAGCTGATTGACAATATTCTCCACCAACGACAGGCACTTCGACATCATCTGTTCCTTTTAGTCCATCTCCTATCAAAATGGGACATCCTACAGTAAGTGGTGTAAAGCCATTTTGCCAGGCACATTCTAAGTGTTCCAAGGCATTCTTTCTTGATCCTGGATACATTGTATTACAATCGGTTAAGAATGGTTTTCCTCCTAATTCTTTTACCACATCCACAATGGCACGTGCATAATTTGGTCTTAAATATGCAATATTTCCTAATTCTCCAAAATGCATTTTAATTGCGACAAACTTTCCGTCTAAACCCAATTCGGCAATTCCTGCTTTTTTTACCAACAATTGCAGCTTTGTAGGTAACCCCTCACCTAATTTACGGGCATGAAAATCCGTATAGTATACTTTTGATTTTTCCATCAAATATCACCTCATTTTTATTTTACAATCCCCCAAAAAATGATACAATGCAAAAAATGAAAAAAGGAAGTGTGATTATGAAAGAATTATCAAAAAGAACCGAGACATTTACAGATTCTGTGATTCGCCGAATGACAAGAATCGCAAATCAATATGATGCGATCAATCTATCGCAGGGATTCCCTGATTTTGATCCACCAAAAGAAATATTGAATCGACTAGAACAAGTTGCTCATGAAGACTTTAACCAGTATGCGATTACTTGGGGTGCCCAAAACTTTAGAGATGCCTTAGCCAAGAAACAATCAAAATATATGGATCTAGATTTAGATTCCAACAAAAACATCGTTGTCACTTGTGGAAGTACTGAAGCCATGATGGCAGCCATGATGAGTGTTTGTGATCCAAACGATAAAGTGATTGTCTTCTCCCCATTTTATGAAAACTATGGAGCAGATACCGTTCTTTGTGGTGCCAATCCAATTTATGTTCCTTTACATCCTCCTGTATTCAACTTTGATAAAGAAGAATTAGAAAATGCGTTCAAGCAAAATCCAAAAGCGTTGATTTTATGCAATCCAAGCAATCCTTGCGGAAAAGTCTTCTCAAAAGAAGAGTTGGAATATATTGCTAGTCTTGCCATAAAGTATGATACATATGTGATTACGGATGAAGTATATGAACATATTGTATATGCCCCATACAAACATACATATTTTGCCTCTCTACCGGGTATGTTTGAAAGAACCATTTCTTGTAGTTCCCTATCTAAAACGTATTCCATTACAGGGTGGCGTTTAGGCTATTGTATTGCCCCAGAACATATCATCGATCAAATCAAGAAAGTGCATGACTTTTTAACCGTTGGTGCTGCTGCTCCTCTACAAGAAGCTGCCGTTGTCGGTCTTGAATTTAAGGATGATTATTATGATGAACTTCAAAAGCTATATACACATAAGAAAGATCTATTCCTCAATGGCTTAAAAGAATTGAACATTCCGCATACAAAACCGCAAGGAGCTTACTATGTTATGGTCGATATCAGTGAGTTTGGATATGATTCGGATTTAGACTTCTGTGTAGACCTGATTAAAAACGTAGGTGTGGCGGCAGTTCCTGGATCTAGTTTCTTTAAAGAAGAAGAAAATCGCTATATTCGTTTCCACTTTGCGAAAAAAGATGAAACTTTACTAGCGGCATTAAACCGATTAAAAGATATGCGTGCAAAAATGCCTTATAAGAAAAGGGGCTGTAACGAGTAAGTAAATTTTATTACTTATGGAGTTCAGCTCCTTTCTTT
>OLSX01000940.1_pt1 | contig 28845 bp, 16 predicted proteins | sample 1673141 | NCBI WGS metagenome assembly OLSX01 (sample SAMEA3136759, study PRJEB25190) | human gut metagenome | biome: human gut; feature: human-associated habitat; material: faeces | place: Austria | collected 2013
CTTACAGATTTAGAGGAATACGAGCCGGAACCATCACTTGGCAACGGTGGTTTAGGAAGACTGGCAGCCTGCTTTTTAGATTCCATTGCGACGCTTTCTCTGCCGGGTGATGGTGTCGGATTAAATTATCACTACGGTCTGTTCCGTCAGGAATTTAAGAACAGAAAACAGATGGAAGAGCCAAATCCATGGATGAATAAGGACAGCTGGCTGATTCGCAGTGACAAATCTTTTACGGTTTCTTTTGGCGGTTTCGATGTGAAAGCATCGTTGTATGATATTTTGGTGACCGGCTACGAGAGCCGGACGAACCGCCTTCACTTGTTTGATTTGGATTCTGTGGATGAAACGATTGTTCATGATGGAATTGAATTTGACAAGGAAGATATACGAAAAAATCTGACCTTATTTTTGTATCCGGATGATTCTGATGACAAAGGCCGTCTTTTGCGCGTGTACCAGCAGTATTTTATGGTAAGCTGCGGTGCACAGCTGATTCTTTCTGAAGCAAAGGATAGAGGCTGTAATCTGCATGACCTTGCAGATTATGCGGCAATTCAGATTAATGACACGCATCCATCCATGGTGATTCCGGAACTGATTCGTCTTTTGACAAAGGAGGGAATCCCGTTTGATGAAGCAGCAGAAATTGTAACAGATACCTGCGCCTACACGAATCATACGATTTTGGCAGAGGCACTGGAAAAATGGCCAATGTCGTTTATTGATGAAGTGGCACCGGCAATTGTTCCGATTATTCAGAAATTAAATGAGAAAATAAACGCACAGTATCACGATGAAAAAGTAGCAATTATTGATGGTGAAAATCGTGTTCATATGGCACATATGGATATTCATTTTTCACACAGTGTCAACGGCGTTGCTTATCTTCATACGGAAATTTTGAAAAATACGGAACTGCATAATTTTTATACCTTGTATCCGGAAAAATTCAATAACAAAACTAACGGTATTACATTCCGCCGCTGGCTGCTTCATGCAAATCCACTGCTTTCTTCCTTCTTATCGGAAACGATTGGAGATGGATATAAGAAAGATGCGGAAAAATTAAATGCACTTTTGGATTACCGTGATGACAAAGCAGTTTGCCGGAGATTATTAGAAATTAAAGATGCAAATAAAAAAGCACTTGCTTCTTATTTGAAACAGACACAGGGAATCAAATTGTTAGACAATGCGATTTATGATATCCAGATTAAGAGACTGCATGAGTACAAGAGACAGCAGTTAAATGCGTTGTATGCAATTCACAAATATTTGGAAATTAAGGCAGGTAAGATTCCAAAGCGTCCGATTGTTCTTTTATTTGGCGCAAAGGCAGCACCGGCGTACGTCATTGCCAAAGATATTATTCATTTGATATTGTGCTTGCAGCGTCTGATTGAAAAAGACCGTAAGGTGAGAAAACATCTGCAGGTTGTTATGGTAGAAAACTACAACGTCACAAAGGCTGAAAAACTGATTCCGGCATGTGATATTTCGGAGCAGATTTCGCTTGCCTCGAAAGAAGCAAGTGGTACCGGCAACATGAAGTTTATGTTAAATGGTGCAATTACTTTGGGAACCGAGGATGGTGCCAATGTGGAAATTCATGAGCTTGTCGGCGATGATAATATTTATGTTTTCGGAGAGGACAGTGATACGGTAATTGCCCGCTATGAGCGTGGAGATTACTGCTCAAAAGATTATTATGAAAAAGATTCGGAGTTAAAAGAAGCCGTTGATTTTATTGTCAGCAAGAAAATGCAGAAACTTGGTGACAAGACGATGCTTACAAGACTTTATAACGAGTTATTGAATAAAGACTGGTTTATGACATTCCCGGATTACAGAGCGTATGTGGCAGCCAAAGAAAAAGCCTATGCGGATTATGAAAACAGGGAAGAATGGGCAAAGAAAATGCTTGTCAACATTTCAAAAGCAGGTTTCTTTTCCTCTGACCGCACGATTTCGCAATACAATGATGAAATCTGGCACCTGTCAGAAGGTACTAAGTAAGGAAGGAATACTTAAATAACCCCATCCCTGGCGTGTGTGGGGGAGAGCAAGATCCGTGCTGGAGTTTTTCAGCCGGATTTTTGTCTCTCTTGGGCTCATGGAAGGATATTTACTTAAAAGCAGGGCAATGGCACCGCTCACAATTGGTGTGGACATGGAGGTGCCGCTTTTCTTTGAGTAGAAAGAGCCGTTTGTTTTGTCGGGAGGGCAGCAACTGATAATATGAGAACCGGGCGCAACGACGTCCGGTTTTTTGATGCAGGAAAACGTAGGACCTGCGCCGGAGTGAGAGGAAGGAATTACATCGGTTCTTTCGGCAAAATCATACGAGCCAACGGTGATAATTTTTCGGGAGTTTCCGGGTGCACTAATAGTCTGTGGGTCAGGTCCCTGATTACCGGCCGCAGCAACCACGATAATACCGGCATCCCAAAGCTGATTAACTTTGCGGACAAAAGCACTGTCTTCGGGATAGGCATGTCGGTCATTGGTGCCAATGGAAATATTTACAATGCGGATTTTTAAGCACTCCTGATTTTTAAGAATCCACTGAAGCCCATTCATGATGTCATGAATGGTGCCGTTGCCCTTACTGTTTAACACTTTAACCCCAATTAGATTTGCCTGCGGTGCGATGCCTTTGTATTTTCCATGAGAAAAGGTTCCTGCTCCGGCGGCAATCCCTGCAACGTGGCTTCCGTGGCCGTTGTCGTCATAAGGCGCAGGCTTTTGATAGAGAGCATCGTACCATCCGGTGATGCGTGAGCGGTAATCCGGATGCGGAAAAAGCCCGGTGTCAACAATCGCAACCCCGATGCCCTTTCCTAAAATTCCTTGTTTATGCACTGCTTCTGAAAAAACCGCTTTACGAACTCGATTCATCTGCTGACTTCCCCCGTAACTGTATATTGGTAATATATGCATTTTGTGACGAATCGTGTCAATTCAAAAATTTTTCAAATTAATGGTTGACCGTTGGTCATTTTTGTGTTACACTGCATATAGTTAAAGTGACTGATGGTCATTTTTGAAATTATTTATCAAAAAGTAGGAGGCGTGCACGATGGTAATTAAGTTTGGTAAATGGCTTACCAGACACAAAGCAGTTGTCCTGATTATCGCATTTTTATTGTTAATCCCTGCGACAATTGGTTATGTGTCAACGCGAATTAACTATGACTTGTTAAGTTATCTTCCGAATTCCCTTGAGACAGTATCCGGACAGGATACGATGGTAGATGAATTCGGGATGGGAGCCTTTTCCATGATTGTCGTAGAAGACATGGAGAAGAAGGACATTGTGGCTCTCAAAGAAAAATTAAAAAAAGTGAATCATGTGGAGGACGTTATCTGGTATGATGACGCAATGGATATTACAGTTCCGACAGAGATGCTCCCGGATAAACTTAGAGAGGGCTTGTTTAATGGGAACGCAACGATGATGATTGCCCTGTTTGACAATACAACATCGGCAGATTCAACGATGGATGCGATTACCGAAATGCGTGGTATTGTAAAGAAACAGGCATTTATCAGTGGTATGAGCGGTGTCGTTACCGATATTAAAAATCTGGCGATGGCAGAGATGCCGATTTATGTTGTTGTAGCAGCGGTGCTTTCGCTTCTCATTTTGTTACTGACGATGGATTCCCTGGTAACACCATTTATCTTTTTGCTTGGTATCGGTATGGCGATTGTCTATAACATGGGAACGAATATGGTATTTGGAGAAATTTCCTATATTACTCAGGCGCTGACAGCGATTTTACAGCTTGGTGTAACGATGGATTATTCCATTTTCCTTTTGGAAAGTTATGAAGCCAATAAAGTCAGGTATGACGGGGATAAAAACCGTGCAATGGCACATGCGATTTCCAATACATTTACTTCCGTTACCAGTAGTTCGGTAACAACGATTGCCGGATTCGCCGCACTTTGCTTCATGACCTTTAAGTTAGGTATGGACTTAGGTCTTGTTATGGCAAAAGGTGTTATCATCGGCGTTATCGTATGTCTGACTGTTTTGCCGGCATTGATTCTCTGCTTTGATAAAGCAATCGACAAAACTACCCATAAGAATCTAATTCCAAATCTGGATGGTTTATCGAAAAAGATTGTAAAGGGATGGCCGGTTGTCTTAGTATTATTTTTAGTTTTACTGGGACCTGCGATGTACGGAAACAGCAATTACGAAATTTACTATGATATTGCGGGGGCACTTCCACAGTCACTGGATTCTGCCGTTGCAAATAAAAAACTCGAAGAGAAATTTAATATGAACAGCACCCATATCGTATTGATGAAAAATGGTATGGCATCCAAAGAAAAGAGTGAAATGTTAAAGAAAATTGAGGATGTGAAAGGTGTTAAATGGGCACTCGGAATTGATTCCTTTAAGGGGGTCAGCATTCCAAGCAGTATGATTCCGAAGAAATTGGAATCTAAACTAAAGAGTGATAACTATGAGATTGCCTTTGTCTGCTCCGACTATAAAGCAGCAACAGACGAGGTAAATTCACAGATTGCTGATATAAATAAGATTGTTAAGAAATACAGCAAAGATTCGATGGTAATTGGTGAGGCACCATTGACGAAGGATTTGCAGGATGTAACCGATATCGACTTAGTAAATGTAAACTATGTTTCGGTTGCTGCGATATTCCTTATAATTCTCATTACCTTTAAGTCCATTTTGATTCCGGTCATTTTGGTTATGGTAATTGAGTTTGCGATATTCTTAAATATGTCAGTGCCATTTTATACACACGAGTCGCTGCCGTTTGTGGCAAGTATCGTAATCGGTACGATTCAGCTCGGTGCGACTGTGGATTACGCAATTTTGATGACGAGCCGTTATCATAAAGAGCGTGTGGTACGAAGAAAGAGTAAGAAGGAAGCAATCGATATTGCACATAAAACTTCAATTAAGTCCATTATGATAAGTGGTATGTGTTTGTTTGCTTCAACATTTGGCGTAACAATGTCGTCAAGTATTGATATGATTAAGTCAATTTGTACGTTGTTGTCCCGTGGGGCAGTGATTAGTACAATCGTTGTTATTCTTGTTCTGCCGGCGATGCTGACAGTGTTTGATAAATGGATTTGCAAGACCACATGGGATATGCGGAAAATCGATTATTAGTTTGGAGGGACGATGACTATGAATAAGAAATTGAAAAAAACTTTACAATGTACAATGTGTGCTGTGCTTAGTCTTGGCATGGTAGTGTGCAACAGCTCCTTTGTAGAAGCGAAAAAAATCAAAAAACAGGAATCTGTTTATGTCAACGCGGCAGCAGATGGTTCAGTATCCAAGATTACTGTATCGGACTGGCTGAAGGGTGCAAATGAAACAACCGGAACCATTAATGATATTTCCGATTTGAAAAACATCTCAAATGTCAAAGGAGATGAGACATTCAAACAGAATGGTAAGGACGTTGACTGGAGCGGCGCCGGAAAAGATATTTATTATCAGGGTGAATCGGATGAAAAACTTCCGGTTGATATGAAGATTACTTACAAATTGGATGGTAAAGAAATTGCAGCCAAAGATATGCTTGGCAAGAGTGGAAAAGTGGAAATCCATGTTGCCTATACGAATAAGTCCAGCCGGAAGAAAAAAATTGATGGTAAAGAAACAACAATTTATACACCATTTGTTATGGTGACCGCAATGGTTCTTTCTTCTGACCATTTTGAAAATGTCGAAGTGGATAATGCAAGAGTAGTCAATGATGGTGATAATCAGATGATTATCGGCATGGGTGTTCCGGGAATGGCTGAGAACTTAGATTTGAGTGATGATATGGCAGATAAAATCCCTTCGGATTTTACGGTAACTGCTGATACAAAAGATTTTACAATTGGTAATACATTTACCTACGGAAGTGCCAGTCTTTTGAATGATTTGGATTTAGACGATGTGGATGAGTTAGATGATTTGGAAGAAAAACTGAATGATTTGACCGATGCTTCTGACAAATTAGTTGATGGCTCTGATGATTTGTCTGATAATTTGAAATTGTTTGACAGCAAAATGGGCGAGCTTAACACTTCTGTGAAGAAATTCCAGAAAGAGGGCGTAAACCAGTTGGCAAATGGAATCAGCACACTGGCAAAAGGTGCTCCGACATTAGTAAAAGGCGTTACCGATTATGCAAATGGTGTAACAACATTTGCGAAAGGAACCGCAAGTTATGTAGATGGTGCAGCAAAAATTACAAATGGATGTGCCTTACTTTACAAATCCGTAAAGGATATTCCAACTCAGATTCAGAGTTTTGATACCGGACTGAAGACCTACACCGGCAGTGTCGACAAACTTGGTTCAAAACAGAATGTTACGGCATTGAAATCCGGAGCAAAAGCGGTTAGTGATGGTGTGACATCGTTAAATACCAATCTGGCAAGTTTAGAAAAAACGTATGAGACTACGGATTTACTGTTAAAGAAATTGAAAGCGACCGGTGCAGATGCAACAACAGTTGCAACGTTAGAGCAGGTACTTGCCGGACAGAAACAGGCAATTCAGGCAATGAAACAGGCAACTTCCACAACCGGTGATTTAAAAGTTGGTGCTGAAAAAGTATCCGGCAGCGTAGCAACAGTAATGGACAGTTTGGATAAATTGTCTGCAAACTCCTCAACTTTGACAGAAGCTTCTACAAAATTGAAAACCAGCATGCCGACATTAGTTTCCAGCGTGAAAACACTGAAAGAGGGTGGCGATACACTGGCGAAGAACAATAAGAAGTTAAAGAGTGCGTCAAAGAAACTTGTGAAATCCGGAAAGACATTGAAAAAGAGCATTAAAACGGTAGGCAGCGGTGTGAAGAAGTTAGACAAGGGAAGCAAATCCTTAAAGAGTGCTGCCGGAAAATTGTCAACAGGTGTTGGTAAACTGGATACAGCGAGTGGTAAGCTGAAAGATGGAAGCAAGAAATTAGCCGACGGAATGAGCGAGTTTAATAAGGATGGTATTGAAAAAATCAATGACACATATGAAGATGATGTCAAAGGTTTGATTGACCGTCTGAAAGCCGTTTGTGAAGTTGGAAAAGATTATAAGAGCTTCAGTGGTATTCACGGTTCTATGAATGGTGAAGTGAAATTTGTCATTGAGACAGCAGCCATTGAAAAAGAGGACTAGGTGATTTTGTATGGGAAAATTGGATGATAAGAAAAAGCAAAAGAGAGATTCTCTGCTGATGGCAGCATTTGCTCTATTTACGCAGAAGGGAATAAATGACACATCCATTTCCGATATAGCTAAAAAGGCAAATATGGCAAAAGGAACATTTTATCTTTATTTCAAAGATAAATTTGATATCCGCGACAAATTGATTGCAGATAAGGCAAGACAGGTATTTTGCCGTGCATTAGAGGAGATGAACCGGGTGCAGCTGGATTCATTGGAAGACCATGTAATCTTTTTGATTAATTCTGTTATTAATCAATTGAACCAGAACAAAAATTTATTGAAATTTATTTCAAAAAATTTAAGCTGGGGAGTTTTTCAGAAGGCACTTTTGCTGGAGAATAATGAAGATGGTGACAGTTTTTATCAAAGATATTATTTGCTTTTGGATCAGTCAGGAAGGATGTTTCGTAATCCGGATTTGATGCTGTATATGATTGTGGAGTTTGTTAATTCAACTTGTCATAGTGTAATTTTGCAGCAACAGCCGGTGACGTTAGAAGAATTAAAACCGGAGCTTGCCGGTGTGATTTGTGATATCATTCATAGGCAGGAAATTCGATAAAAAAGTCAGACCGTGTCTGTCGGTGTTTCGTAAGCCGGCAGGCACGGTTTTATTTTGCAAAAGATACATGGTTTGTTTAGAATAATCTATTGCAAGAATTGTTTCCTTGTTTTACAATAGCCAAAAGAGTAGTTAATGAAAGCAGGGGGAATTATCATGAAGAAAAATCAACTGCCAAAGCAGGTATTAAATACGCTTTTGGCATATCAAATAAAATCCGATGATATTTTAGATGTTTGTCCGTTTGATTTATCTTTTGATTCGGAATATATCAGTGGATATTTGTTCTTGACAAGTACGAAAATCGGCGTTGCCAAGAGCCGCCATGAACAGATGACGGTTCGCTATTTCCGTGGAACGAAGACGGCAGATATGCAGTATGCAGAGGATGAAAAAGAATATATGCTGGAATGGTTTGATTTGGCGGATACTTCGCATATGAGAGTGGAAAAGCAGCTCGCGACAAATCTAGTCACAATTGATTATAAGGGCAAACCACTTTTATTAGCGGCGCTGACAAATCTGTATTTTGAACAGATGAATTTGTTTCGTAAAAGTTATAATAAGATAAAAAAATATCCAGAGGAAGCAGAAGAAGTGGAAGCGTCTGCGGATATTCAGGAGCAGAAAGCACAGTATTGTCCAAAGTGTGGAACGATGTACCCGGATCCAAAAAGAAAAATCTGTCCGAAGTGCATGAATAAACGTTCGATTTTTGGAAGAACGATGAAATATTTTCTTCAGTACCGTTTTAAGGTTATTATTATTTTTGCCTGTTATTTTCTGGCGGCCGGATTGAATCTTGTATGGCCTTATTTAAGCGGTACGGTATTGTATGATGAGATTCTGCCGGGAAAAGTTTCACAAAGTGAAATCGGGCGGTATGGTTTTGCTCTTTTGATGCTTGTGCTTGTAATGATATTGTCAAAACTTGTACAGCAGGGCGTCCAGCTTGTACAGGGAACCTTGATGGCACAGGTGGTTGCAGCGACTGTGCGTGACATGAAGCAGGATGTATTTTCCAATATGGGAAGATTGTCACTTGGATTTTTTACAAGCAAGCAGACCGGTGGACTTATGACACGTGTGTTAAGTGATGCAAACCGTGTGACCGATTTTTTCTTAGATGGATTTCCGTACATATTTGTGCATGGCTTTACCATTCTTGCTACGTTTACGGTTATGTTCCGTTTGAATTGGCAGATGGCACTGGTAGCCTGTATTCTGCTGCCACTGTTAGTTTTTATGAGCGTGAAATTAAAGCCGAAATTGTGGAGTTTGTTTGGCAGACGCCACCGGGCAGAGCGTGCGGTAAATAACCGTGTCAATGACAATTTGACCGGTTCTCGTGTGGTAAAAGCTTTCGGACAGCAAAAGCAGGAAAAAGAGCGTTTCAAAGCGCCAAATGAGCGTCTGAAAGAGGCGGAAATACGCATTGTAAAATACAATAATAAATTTACGATTTTATATAATTTAGTGCAGGAGATTTCAAATATCTGGGTTTGGATTGTCGGTGTGATTCTGCTTCTGAATACGCATACCGTGGAACTTGGTGTTTTGATTACGTTTGTTGGCTATGTGGGGCAGTTAAACGGACCGATGAATTTCTTCTCCCGTGTATTTCAGATGTGGTCGGACAGTATCAATGCTGCCCAACGCATGTTTGAAATTATGGATGCCATTCCAGAGATTGAAGAAGTGGAAAATCCGAAGCAGATTAAAAATCCAAAGGGAGAAATTACACTTTCTCATGTGAGTTTTGGCTACGAGACAAATCATCCGGTTTTGAAAGATATCAGCCTTCATGTAAATCCCGGTGAAATGCTTGGTATTGTGGGGCGTTCCGGTGCCGGAAAAACGACGCTTGTAAATTTGATTTCGCGTCTTTATGATGTGGATGAGGGAGAAATTTATCTGGATGGTATTCCGGTAAAGGAATTAGCTTTTCATGATTTACGGAAAAATGTGGCGATGGTATCACAGGACACTTATATTTTTATGGGAACGGTGGCGGACAACATCGCTTATGCGAATCCGGAGGCGACGAGAGAAGACGTAGTGCAGGCTGCAATTTTAGCAAGTGCGCATGAATTTATCGCCAATATGCCGGATGGTTATGATACCGTGATTGGAGCATCGGGTAAAGACTTGTCGGGCGGTGAAAAACAGAGGATTTCGATTGCCAGAGCAATTTTAGCAAATCCGAAAATTTTGATTTTAGATGAAGCGACGGCAAGTGTGGATACGGAAACCGAGAAAGCAATCCAAAATTCACTTAATTATCTGGTGAAGGGAAGGACGACATTGTCCATTGCACACCGCCTTTCCACACTGCGGGACGCAAACCATTTAGTTGTAATTGATGGTGGAAAAATCGTTGAAGAGGGTACGCATAAGGAATTGGAAAAGAAACAGGGAATTTATTATAAGCTGATGGAGTTACAGACGAAATCACTGGCTTTGAAAGGGGAATCGTTATGAGTGAAAATCAAGTCATCACAAATATGGAAAATGAAGTCGAGGAAATGACGGCAATTCACTATCTGAATCAGGACAATGCTGTTTTTGAGAGAACAGAGGGCGGCTTTTTATCTCTTTCTTACGAAGGAAAGAAGTGGGACAGGATTCAGGTGATTCGTCTGTTTCCATTTACTGAGCCGGATTCTTTTCTTTCGATTCGGACGGTAGAAGAACGCTCCCATGAAATTGGGGTAATAAAAAATATCAAAGAGGTAGATAAGAAAACGAGAAAAATGCTTTTGGAGCAGTTAAATCTTCATTATTTTACCCCGATAATTCAGAAGATTCTGGATATCAAGGATGAGTATGGTTATGCCTATTTTCATGTTATGACCGACCGTGGGGAGTGTCGCTTTACGATTAACATGGGAAGTAATGCGGTGGTGCGGTTAAGTGACTGCCGTCTTCTCATCACTGATTTGGATGAAAACCGGTTTGAGATACGGGATGTATTTGCTCTTTCGCAGAAGGAACAAAGAAAACTGGATTTGTTCTTGTAGGATAGAAAGTTTGAGGTAGCAGTATGATTTTAAGATATGAACTGCCAAAAGAGGCAGAGCAGGTTATTTCGCTTACGGACAACGAACGCATTTACTATGCGGTTCCGGTCGATATTGATGATGCCGGAAATTTTTTGGAAGACTCCTATTTTATTGTCACAAACCGCAGACTTTTTGTTGTGGAAAAGGGCAGTATCAAACAGGAATACGATGTTTCCAAATGTATCGATGTAAAAGCAGAGGCAAAAATCGGTGGCGGACTTTTAGTAATCAATTTTGACGGTGTGCCAAAGCACATTGTTCATTATTCGGCGAGACATTTATCGCGTTATGCTTACATTGCCAGAGGAATCCATATTCTGGCATCCGGCAGAGAGGAAGAGGTAGTCAGTACGGAATACGAGAAAATATGTCCGAAATGCCACCATGCGATACCGGGTACGAAATATTGTCCGCACTGCTCCAAAGAGGGCGGATTCTGGAAAGGCTTTTTGAAAATGGCGGCACCGTATAAGAGAAAGTTTGCGGGGATCATTGTGTTAATGATTCTGGCTGCCGTTGTGACACTCTTGAATCCGGAAATACAAAAGCATTTGGTGGACGATGTTTTGAAACGCAGAGAGGGTGGAATTTCAACCGCTTTTATCTGCCTTGGCATCATGTTTTTGTTAAGTGTCGGAATTGTTGTGATTAACATTTTAAAAACGTATTACTGTACGGTTTTAGGCGCAACTATTTCAAAAGATTTGCGGCAGCGGATGTTTTCCCACATTCAGATTTTATCGCTGAATTTTATCAATGACAGAAGGCCGGGCGAATTGATGAACCGAATTGTTTTTGATACGGGAAAGATTCGTGAATTTATGGAGCGAACTTTCTGTAATATGTTTACGGTCTGTTTTATTTTTGCCTGTGACATTATTTTTATGGTGTTACTCAATGTAAAACTTGCACTGCTTGCGTTTGTTTTCATTCCGGCGGCAGTATTTGTGACGTATGCGTTCCGAAAGAATATTCACAGACGGTTTCATTTGCAGTTTAAGAAGAGCGATGAGGTAAACAGCAGTTTGCAGGATGTGATATCCGGTATGCGCGTGGTGAAATCCTATGGAAAAGAAGAAAATGAGCGAGATAAATTTAATATGCTTACGGATGAGTTCTGTCGTGTACAGACAAAAAATGAAGTGTTTTGGGCTGTGTTTATGCCGATGGTCAGCCTTTTGATGGGAGCTGGTGTGTTCCTTGTGATTTATTTTGGTGGATTGGATGTATTAGGCGGCAGGATGACGACCGGTGAACTGCTACAGTTTGTAACATATACACAGCTTTTATATATGTACCTAAATTGGATGACAAATATGCCGAGGGAACTGATGAATCTGATTAGCAGTATGGAAAGAATCAATGATGTTTTGACACAGGAACCTTTTATTGAGGATGTGCAAAAGCCGATTCGCCTTGATGTGGAAGGAGAAATCCGGTTTGAGCATGCCTCGTTTGGTTACAAATCGTATCAGCCGGTTTTGGAAGATTTGAATCTTACGATAAAGAAAGGGGAAATGATTGGTATTGTAGGCGCATCCGGAACCGGAAAGTCTACGATTATCAATCTGATTATGCGTCTTTATGAGGTGGATGATGGTAAATTGTTGGTCGATGGGCATAATATAAAGGAAATCCAGTCGGATTATTTTCATTCACAAATTGGTGTGGTGTTACAGGAGACATTTTTATTCTCTGGGACAATTCTTGAAAATATCCGTTTTGCCAGACCGGATGCCTCATTAGAAGAAGTGATAATGGCGGCAAAAACGGCAAATGCACATGAATTTATATCACAGACGCCGGATGGCTATAATACATATGTGGGAGAAAAAGGACACAGTTTGTCCGGTGGAGAGAGACAGCGGATTGCGATTGCAAGAGCAATTTTGAATGAACCTAGACTGTTAATTTTAGATGAAGCAACGGCAAGTCTTGACACGGAGAGTGAATTTATGATACAACAAGCATTGGAGCGTTTGACCAAGGGGCGTACTACCTTTGCGATTGCGCATCGTCTTTCGACGTTAAAACATGCAGACAGACTTGTTGTAATTGACGGACATCGTGTTGCGGAAGTGGGGTCTCATGAAGAATTGATTGCAAAGAGAGGTATTTATTATCGACTTGTAAAAGCACAGTTAGCAATGCAGGGAGACGAAAATTTACCACTAGGAGGAAAGTGTGAAGCAGTTATTTAAGTTTTTAAGTTCATACAAAAAAGAATGTATTTTCGCCCCGTTGTTTAAATTGTTTGAGGCGACGTTAGAATTATTTGTGCCGCTTGTTATGGCAGCAATTATTGACCATGGAATCGGAAGCAGAGATTATGGTTTTATTGGATGGATGGGAGGTATATTGGTTCTTTTGGCAGCGGTTGGTTTGACCGCTGCTCTTGTGGCGCAGTATTTTGCGGCGAAAGCAGCTGTGGGATTTGCCGCCGGACTGAGACAGGCGTTGTTCCGTCATATTCAGTCCTTATCGTTTGGAGATGTTGACCAGGTAGGAAGTTCTACATTGATTACCCGTTTGACAAGTGATACGAACCAGTTACAGGCAGCTGTTAATATGGCACTTCGTTTGTTTCTGCGTTCGCCGTTTGTAGTGCTCGGTGCGATGGTTATGGCGTTTACAATTGATGTCAAGGCTGCGCTTGTTTTTGTAGTTGTCATTCCATTATTATCAATCGTTATTTTCGGTGTGATGTTTGTCAGTATTCCGATGTACCGCCGTGTGCAGGAGGCACTTGATAAACTGTTAGGAAGAACCCGTGAGAATTTGTCCGGTGTCCGTGTGCAGCGTGCTTTTAATAAGCAGGAACAGGAGAAGGAAAAATTTGCGGAAGAAAATCAGGCATTAAATAAGTTCCAGATGGTAGTGGGAAGAGTTTCCGCACTTACAAACCCGATTACCTATCTGATTATCAATGTCGGAGTAATTGCGTTAATCTGGATTGGTGCGCTGAAAGTAGATGCCGGTTATTTGTCTCAGGGACAGGTAGTTGCGTTAGTTAATTATACGGCACAGATTTTGGTAGAATTAATCAAACTGGCAAACATGATTGTTATGGTAAATAAAGCGATTGCCTGTGGTGACCGTGTGCAGGAAGTCTTTGAGAGAGAACCGGGACTTTCTACGCCGAATGAGGAGACAAAGCCGGGGGATGGCGACATTGCTGTTTCATTTGAACATGTCGGTCTTGTCTATCCGGGAACCCATACGGAATCCCTTACCGATATTCATTTTTCCGTGAAAAAGGGAGAGACCGTTGGCGTTATCGGTGGTACCGGTTCCGGAAAAACATCGTTAGTTCATTTGATTCCGAGATTTTATGATATTACATCCGGTAAATTACTCGTTGATGGCGTAGAGGTTCATAAGCAGTCACTTGCCTTGTTGAGAAAACGGATTGGTGTTGTGCTTCAGAAAGCCGTTTTGTTTGAAGGAACCATCCGCTCCAACCTGCAATGGGGCAAAAAAGATGCAACGGAAGAGGAAATGTGGAAGGCGCTTGAAATTGCTCAGGCAAAAGAAGTTGTTCTTGAAAAACCGGATGGACTGGATTCGGTTGTGGAGCAGGGAGGGCGAAATTTCTCCGGCGGACAGAAACAGCGTCTGACAATTGCCAGAGCATTGGTGAGAAGACCGGAAATATTGATTATGGATGATAGTGCCTCGGCACTTGATTATGCAACGGATGCCGCTCTTAGAAAGGCAATTCGCGAAGAATTAAAAGATATGACACTTTTTATTGTTTCCCAGCGTGCGGCTTCGGTGCGAAATGCAGATAAGATTGTTGTGCTTGATGATGGCGTGATTGTAGGAATGGGAACGCATGATACGCTGATTGATTCCTGTGAGGTCTACCGGGAAATTTATGAATCCCAATACGGAAAGGGGGCAAGATAGTCATGACGCAGAAGGAAACGATAAAAAAAGTGCTGCATTATATCCGCCGCTACCGGTTTTTCCTGATTGTTTCTCTTGTACTGGCGCTGATTACGGTTGTGCTTACCCTTTACGTGCCGATTCTTACCGGACAGGCAGTGGATTTGATTGTAGGAAAAGGACAAGTTGATTTTGCCGGTGTTTATCACATTTGTGTGAAAATCGGAATTGCTATTTTGCTTACGATGGCGGCACAGTGGGTGATGAATGTTGCCAATAACAAAATCACTTACAGTGTTGTGCGTGATATCCGTACGGATGCTTTTGAGAAAATTCAGATACTTCCGCTTAGTTACATTGACAGTCATTCTTATGGTGGAATTGTGAGCCGTGTTATTGCGGATGCCGACCAGTTTGCCGACGGATTGTTGATGGGATTTACCCAGTTGTTTACCGGTGTAATTACGATTTTAGGAACGCTTGGCTTTATGCTTAGTGTCAGTGCACCGATTGCATTAGTCGTTGTGGTTTTGACACCGGTATCTCTGTTTGTGGCAGCGTTTATTGCGAAAAGAACATATCAGATGTTTCGTATGCAGTCAGAGACCAGAGGGGAGCAGACGGCGCTGATTGAAGAAATGATTGGCAACCAGAAAGTAGTTCAGGCATTTGGACAGGAGAATGAAGTAGGAGACCGTTTTGATGAAATTAATGACCGTCTTTCTAAGTATTCGCTTCAGGGAACCTTTTTCTCATCCATTACCAATCCGTCCACTCGTTTTGTCAATGCGCTTGTGTATGCGGCAGTTGGTGTGTTTGGTGCTTTTTTCGCAATTCAGGGCGGTATTTCGGTTGGGCAGCTTTCCTGTTTCTTAAGTTACGCAAACCAGTATACAAAACCGTTTAACGAAATTTCAGGTGTCGTGACAGAACTTCAAAATGCGATTGCCTGTGCCGGACGAGTGCTTGAGTTGATTGAAGAAACACCGGAGATTCCGGATTCAGAAGATGCCATAAAGCTTGGCAAAGCAGATGGAAAAGTGGAAATTGAAGATGTGTATTTTTCTTATGAGCCGAATCAGAAATTGATTGAGCATTTTAATTTACAGGTAAAGCCCGGACAGCGTGTAGCAATTGTTGGTCCTACCGGCTGTGGTAAAACGACGTTAATTAATCTCTTGATGCGGTTTTATGATGTAAATTCCGGTGCAATTAAAGTAAGTGGAAAAGATATCCGGAAAGTGACGAGAGAGAGCCTTCGTGCTAATTATGGTATGGTGCTTCAGGAAACGTGGTTAAAGCAGGGAACCATCCGGGAAAATATCGTGATGGGGCGTGAGAATGCGACGGACGATGAAGTGTTAGCAGCGGCAAAGGCAAGTCATGCACACAGTTTTATTAAGAGACTTCCAAACGGTTACGATACCGTGATTGGTGAAGATGGCGGAAGTTTGTCGGCGGGACAAAAACAGTTGTTATGTATTACAAGAGTAATGCTTTGTCTGCCGCCAATGCTGATTTTGGATGAGGCAACTTCATCCATTGATACGCGCACCGAGATGAGGATTCAGAAAGCGTTTGCTACGATGATGCAGGGTAGAACGAGTTTTCTGGTGGCGCATCGTTTGTCAACCATTCAGGAAGCAGATGTGATTCTTGTGATGCGGGATGGAAAAATCGTGGAGCAGGGAAATCATGAAGAACTGTTAGCTGCAAATGGATTTTATAAGAATTTGTTTGATGCTCAGTGGAGCTAAAAGAATAAAAAAGACCTGCCGTGTGGTTTACTGCACGGCAGGGCTTTTCTTTTTTATTAACCCATTTGTACGGTTACAGAAACTTGTTTTTTGGATGCGTCATACGGAATTACGGTTGTCTGTCCAAGACTTTGTCCGTCAACAATTAATTCCTTTACACCCTTTTCAATATTATCCGGATTTTTTACTTCAATGTTGTATTCAACACCGCGGAATGTACGGGTAATTGTAAAGTCACCAAAGTTTTTCGGAATACATGGATTCACGCTCAATCCTTTTAATGTTGGCTCAACACCTAAAATGAATTGGGATACATTTAAGAAGGTCCAGGCGGCAGTTCCTGTGAGCCAGCTGTTTTTCGCCTCACCAAATGTCTTAGCATCTTTTCCGGCAATCATCTGGGAATAGACATACGGTTCGGTGCGATGGATTTCACTGATTTCTTCTAAATAAGCCGGGCAGGTTTTGCGGTAAATTTCAAAAGCTCTGTCACCGCGTCCAATCTGTGTTTCAGCAGCGGAAATCCAAGGGTTATTGTGACAGAAGATACCGGCATTTTCTTTGTATCCCGGCGGATAAGAAGAAATCTCACCAAGGTTTACATAGTATTTTGTATATGGTGGCTGCAAAAGCACAATACCATATTTGGTATCCAGTTTTTCTTTTACGGAATCCAATGCTTTTTTAGCAAGACCGTTTTCTACGCCGACACCTGCCAATACACAGAAGCCCTGAGGTTCAATATAAATCTGTCCCTCTTCACATTCTTTGGAACCGACTTTGTTGCCGTCTGCGTCGTAAGCACGTAAGAACCATTCGCCGTCCCAACCGCTTTCTTCAATGGCTGCGACCATTTTTTCAACTTCTTCTCTGGCTCTTTTGGCTTCTTCCGGTTTATTAATTGCGTCGCAGAGGTCAGCGTATTCTTTACCGTATTTGACAAACATACCGGCAATAAATACCGATTCAGCAACCGGTCCTTCGCTAGGGCCAAAGGTCTGGAAGGATTCGCCCGGTTCTTTGGAGAAGCAGTTCAAGTTCAGGCAGTCGTTCCAGTCGGCGCGTCCAATCAATGGAAGATTGTGCGGTCCTTTGTGGTTGACTGTGTAGTTAAAGGAGCGTGTCAGATGTTCAAACAAACTTGTTGCCACGCTAAAATCATTATCATAAGGAACGGTTTCGTCCAAAATGGAGAAATCACCGGTTTCACGGATGTAAGCGGAAGTTCCGGCAATCAGCCACAATGGATCATCGTTGAATCCGCTACCGATATCACTGTTTCCTTTTTTTGTTAATGGCTGATACTGGTGGTAAGCACTGCCGTCAGCAAACTGTGTGGATGCGATATCGATGATTCGCTCTCTGGCGCGGTCCGGAATCAGGTGGACAAAGCCAAGCAAATCCTGACAGGAATCACGGAATCCCATGCCTCGTCCGATTCCGGACTCATAATAAGAAGCGGAACGCGACATATTAAAGGTAACCATGCACTGATACTGGTTCCAGATATTTACCATGCGGTTTAATTTTTCATCCCCTGACTTCACCGTATAGTGGGAGAGGAGACGGTTCCAATGCTCATTCAATTCGTGGAAGGCATCGCTTACCTGCTCTTTCGTTTGGTATTTGTTAAGCAGTTCGTCTGCCGGTTTTTTGTTAATTACATTTGGTGCTTCAAATTTATCATCCGGGTCATTTTCGCAGTAGCCGAGAACGAATACAAGTGTCTCACATTCACCCGGTTTCAGTGTCAGATTAATCTGGTGTGAACCAATCGGATACCAGCCGCTTGCGATCGAATCGGTAGCATTTCCCTGTTCGATGGCAAGAGGGTCTGCAGCACTGCGGTATGCACCAAGAAAGGCGTCGCGGCTTGTGTCAAATCCGTCAATATCATGATTTACGGCAAAGACCGCATAATGGTTGCGGCGCTCGCGGTATTCTGTTTTGTGGTAAATGCGGGAGCCGATAATCTCTACTTCTCCGGTATTTAAGTTTCGCTGGAAGTTTGTCATATCATCCATTGCATTCCAGAGACAGAACTCAATATAGGAAAATAAAGTTATGGTGCGCTCGCAATCTGTTGTGTTGGTAATTGTGATTTCATTGATTTCACAATTGTCGTGAACCGGAACAAAAGTCAAAAGATTTGCATTGATTCCATCTTTCTCAGATATAAAGCGGGTGTAACCCATGCCGTGGCGGCATTCATAGGAATCCAAATCTGTTTTGACCGGCATCCAACCGGGATTCCATACGGTATCACCGTCTTTTATATAGAAGTAACGGCCACCCTCATCGTTTGGAATGTTGTTGTAGCGGTAACGTGTCAAGCGCAACAACTTTGCATCTTTATAGAAACTGTACCCGCCACCGGTGTTGGAAATCAAAGAAAAGAAATCCGTGCTGCCTAAATAGTTAATCCAAGGCAGTGGTGTTTTGGGGGTTGTAATCACATATTCACGATTGGCGTCATCAAATTTTCCGAATTTCATAGAACCTCCATTCCGATGCTTTGCAAAGCATCCTTATAATAGTATTAGCATAATGTCCCCAGGCGGAGTGCTCCGCAGCTTTGTTGCACAAATCGCTTCTTCCTCATATTTTGCGGTTATCAAGGTCAACGTTTCTTTCGTGCAAGCACGAAAAATCGTTGACTTTGCAAGCTAGGGGCGAACGCCCCAGGCGGATTGCTCCGCGGCAAAGCCGCTTTCGCAATCCGAAAATATTCGGAATCCGCAGATTTGTTGCACAAATCGCTTCTTCCTCATATTAGGCGGTTACCAAGGTCAACGTCTTTTCCGTGCAAGCACGAAAAATCGTTGACTTTGGTAATCTGGGGCGTTACGAAAACGATTTCGTGATAATTTCATTATATAGGAAGTCAAAGGGAAATGCAAGCGGGATATTTGTGCAATTCCAACAAAAAAAATTAAATTAGTATTGACTCTTTGTGAAAAGTGTGGTACAGTAGACTTACGAAAACGATTACGGAAAACGAGGAATGCTCATGGTATCAATGAAAGACATCTCAGAGACATGCGGTGTATCGATTGCGACAGTAAGCAAAGCATTGAATGGACGCACTGATATAAGTACTTCGACAAAAGAACGGGTGCTTGAGGTGGCTAAGAAGATGGGCTATGTACCAAACTCATCCGCTCGTGCACTGAAGACAAACCGTACCTATAACATTGGAGTGCTATTTGCGGATGAAGCGCGAAGTGGTTTGACCCATTCCTATTTTTCTCCAGTACTTGACAGCTTCCGACAGGGAGTGGAAGAAAAGGGATATGATATAACCTTTTTGGGAAGGCATGTGGGAAAGAGTGAATTGTCCTATAGTGAACATAGCAAATATCGCGGAGTCGATGGTGTGATTGTTGCTTGTGTGGATTTTGAAGCGGAAGAAGTAAAAGAATTGCTTCAAAGTGGTATACCGGTTGTGACAATCGATTATATATTTAATGACAAGGCATGTGTTATGTCGGACAACATTAGAGGAATGGAACAATTGGTTTCTTACATTATACAATGTGGACATAAGAAAATTGCTTATATCCACGGCGCGGATTCTTTTGTTACAAGAAGCCGTATCGGAAGTTTTTTGCGGACGATGAAAAAGTATGGGATAGAAACCGAAGACAGGTATATCCGGGAAGGTATTTACCATGCGCCGGATGTATCGGCAAAAATTACTCAAGAATTATTATCATTGGAAGATGGACCTACTTGTATTATTTATCCGGATGATTTTTCCTGTATCGGAGGTATTAATGTGATTCGAAGCAAAGGACTTTCGATTCCTAATGATATCTCAGTAGCCGGTTATGACGGACAAAGAATTGCCCGCGTGATTGAGCCGAAGATAACGACTTACCGGCAGAATACAGAACAAATCGGGGAAGTCGCAGCAGCAAAGTTGGTAGAGCTGATTGAACAGCCGGAACTGGCACTTGTTGAAAGACTTGATGTACAAGGAGAATTAATACGAGGATGTTCAGTTCTTTCGATGAAATAATAAAAGTTATTCCTTAAAGGAATGACACGAAACTGTTCACAACTTTCATGAAGAAATTTGTGGAAGAATTAAAAAAATTATTATTTTAGGAGGGTATTGATTTATGAGGAAAAAATGGTTAGCGCTGGCATTGTCTATGGCTATGGTAGTTGGTTCAATTACCGGATGTGGCGGAAGTGACAGCAACAAGGATGCAAGTAATTCATCAAAGAGCAACGATTCAGCAAAAGTGGAAACCGTAGCTGATGGTGGCGGAAAAGTTCTTAACATTTATGTTTGGAACACAGAGTTCAAAGAGCGTTTTGAAAAGTATTATCCGGATTACAACAAAGATACACAGAGTATCGGTGATGTAAAAGTTAAATTCGTGACAAACACAAACGAAGGTGGTGTTTATCAGAAGAAACTGGATGCTGCTTTGAAAAAACAGGACAGCGCAAGTGCAGATGACAAAATTGATATGTTCCTCTGCGAGATGGATTATGTAAACAAGTACACGAATACAGACATGGCTCTTGATATTAAATCACTTGGACTTACCGATGATGATTTGAGCCAGATGTATGATTACACAAAACAGGCTGCTACAAAGAGTGATGGTACTCTTCGTGCTGTTTCATGGCAGGGATGTCCTGGTGGATTTGTTTATCGTCGTTCTATCGCAAAAGAAGTATTTGGAACAGATGATATCGAAAAGATTCAGGAGCAGGTATCTGACTGGGATAAGTTCGCAGCAGCAGCTGAGACTTTGAAGGGCAAAGGATACAAGATGCTTTCCGGTTATGATGATGCACTTCGTGTATACTCAAACAACGTAAGCCAGAAATGTGTAAATGATGAAGGTGTTATCCAGATTGACCCATCCATCGAAAAATGGATTGACACAACAAAAGAGTATACTGACAAAGGTTACAACAACGGAACAAGCCTTTGGGCTGAAGAGTGGACTGCTGACATGGGCAAAGATAGTAAAGTATTTGGTTACTTCATGCCTGCATGGGGCATTAACTTCTCCATGGCAGAAGGATCCGGTGCTAAGAAAAATGATGACGGTACCTTTACACCGGGCGGAAGTTACGGTGACTGGGCTGTAGTAACCGGACCACAGTCATTCAACTGGGGCGGTTCCTTCATCTGTGGAGCAGCTGGAACAGATAATGCAAAATTGGTTGCAGACATCATGAAGAAACTCTGCTGTGACAAAGACATCATGTTCAACATCAGCAAAGACACTTCAGACTTCGTAAACAACAAGGCAGCAAACAAAAAGCTGGAAGAGGAAAATGTAACATCTGACTTCCTTGGTGGACAGTCTCTTGTAAAAGCTTTAAGTTCAGCAGCTGACAACATCAATTGCAGCAACGTATCTCCTTATGACCAGATGTACATCGAAAGCTTGATGGCTAAGATGAAAGATTACTATCAGGGTAAAGTAAGCAAAGAGAAAGCAATTGACAACTTCAAGAACGAGGTAATCAAGAGTTATCCGGATTTGAAAAAATAATGGGTAACAGCTTAGAAACGAATTAGTTTTCTGGCGGGACGGGGGGGCCCTGTCCCGCCCTTTTTATCAAAAGGTAAGGGGGATTTTATGGCTGGAAAGAAAGATGTGACGGCGTATAAACGTCCGCACAAATTAAAGTATGGCAAATGGGGCCTGATTTTTATCCTTCCGTTTTTCATTTGCTATGGTATATTTCAGTTATATCCGTTGATTGCAACATTTTATCGAAGCTTTTTTCATGACAAAACGGATATTTTCCTAAATAGTGTATTTGAGTTTGCCGGGTTTGAAAATTATATCGACCTTTTTACCAAATATGATATTGTAAAATATTTTGGTAATACGATGTTATTGTGGCTGCTTGGATTTATTCCGCAGATTATTGTATCATTGCTTTTTGCATCTTGGTTTACTGACATTCGATTAAAATTGAAAGGTACTGGTGCGGTTAAGGTTATTTTGTATTTACCGAATATGCTGATGGCCTCATCCATAGCAGTATTGTTTGGTAAACTATTTGCAGTAACCGGACCAATCAATCATATATTAGGAACGTCCATTCACTTTTTGGAAAATGAGTGGGGCATTCGTTTAATCATTGCCTTTATCAACTTCCTGATGTGGACGGGTAATACGACCATCCTTCTGATGGCAGGTATTATGGGAATTGACCCAGCTCTTTATGAAGCGTCTGCAATTGATGGTGCGAGTGCGAAACAGCAGTTTCGACGGATTACCATGCCGATGCTGAAACCAATTATGTTGTACGTTATGATTACTTCCATGATTGGTGGTTTGCAGTTGTTCGATATTCCGAACCTGATTGTAAACCGTGGTGGTACAAATGGCGTGGCTTCGACTGTTGTTATGGATATCAGTACGAGAATCAACTCATCACAGGGTGACATGGGTGTTGCCGGTGCTGAATCCGTTGTATTGTTCTTGGCTGCCGGTCTGATTGGAATCTTTATGTTCCGTATCATGCAAAGTGATGAGGATAAGGAAATAAAGGCTCGTAAAAAAGCAGAACGAAAAGCCAGAAAACAGGCAAAGGGGGTGCAGTAAATGGCAAAATATGCAAATTTGTCAGCGGACGAAATCCGCGGTCACCGTATGCTTGTCTTTCGTCGAACGGTTGCCTATATTGTTTTGATATTGGTATGTATTATCTGTATCTTTCCGTTTGTTATGCTCTTGGTAAATACAACAAAAGATACATCGACATTAAAAACGACATTTAGCCTGCTTCCGGGCGGTGATTTTGTCAGAAACTTTACGAATGCAATTAACGAGACAAAAGTAGCGGTTCTGCATTCGATGTTTAACTCATTAATTGTAGCAGTGATTTCATGTGTTACCAGTGTGTATATTGCGACACTTACTGCTTACGGATTATATGCTTACAATTTCCGCTTAAAAAAGGCAGCATTTGTGTTCATCATGGTTATCCTTATGGTGCCGACACAGGTTTCTGCACTCGGTTTTGTGGAAATGATGGATGCATGGGGAATTAAAGATTCATTTATTCCTTTGATTTTCCCTACCTTGGCATCTCCGGCAGTATTCTTCTTTATCAAACAGTATATGGAGAGTTCACTGCCACTTGAAATTGTGGAAGCCGGTCGAATTGACGGTGGACATGAATTTTACATCTTTAACTTTGTCGTTATGCCGATTTTGAAACCGGCATTGGCGGTGCAGATGATTTTTCAATTTGTTGCTTCTTGGAATAACTATTTCCTGCCACAGTTATTGATGGATAACAGTAGTGAAAATGCTACACTTCCATTGGTTGTGGCAAGTTTGCAGGCAGAAGCTTATCTGACGGATTTGGGCGAGATTTATATGATACTTGGTTTCGCAATTATTCCGTTGATTGTTGTATACTTGTGTCTGTCAAAATTTATTATTCGTGGTGTTGCCCTTGGCTCTGTAAAGGGTTGATGACAATCAGAAAACAAAAAGTGCTTGCGTAGAAATAAAAGTAGGATCGGTGCGATATAGAATTTTTGTATGAGTTCTCTGTATCGCATCGATTTTATTTTATGATAAAAAACTTTACTATTTTGTTAAAGAATGATAAAATTTATCAGTAGGTATAATTATTGGGAAATGAGAATACCAACAATTTTTTTTTAGCCGAAAGGAGAAGGAATGTGAACGAACAGCAGCAACAAAAACTGGACGAAATTCTGAAAAAACATGAGTATAAAAGCAATCTTGTGATTGCGATTATGCAGGACGTTCAGAAAGAGTATCACTATCTTCCGGAAGAGGCATTATGTTATATTGCCAAAGAGTTGAAGATGAGTGAGGCGAAGATTTATGGGGTAGCGACATTTTATGAGAACTTTTCTTTGGAACCAAAGGGTAAATTTGTCATTAAAATATGTGACGGTACAGCATGCCACGTACGAAAATCAGTGCCGATTTTGGAAGAGTTTCGTAAAACGCTTGGGGTTACACAAGAAAAGCCAACTTCTGATGATATGCTTTTTACTGTTGAAACGGTATCTTGTCTGGGAGCCTGTGGTCTGGCACCGGTATGTACGGTAAATGACCATGTGCATCCATCCATGACACCTGAAAAGGCGCGGGAACTTATTAAGCAGTTAAAGGAGGAGGCAGCGAATGAAAATTAAGAATCGTGAGGAACTGATTGCGAAGCAAGAGGAATATCGTGCTTCTTTAAACAGTCAGAGAAAACAAATCCTGATTTGTGCCGGAACCGGCTGCGTAGCCGGAGGCTCATTAGAGATTTACGCAAAAATGAAAGATATCATTGAGGGCAAAGGATTGAAATGTGCTCTTGTTCTGGAAAAAGATCCGCATGGAGACAGCATTGGATTAAAAAAGAGCGGCTGTCACGGTTTTTGTGAGATGGGACCGCTTCTTCGTATCGAGCCGATGGGATGGCTGTACATAAAAGTGAGTCTTGATGATTGCGAAGAAATTATCGAAAAATCCATTATTGGAGACGAAGTTATTGACCGTTTGGTGTACAAAGACCAGGAGGGAAATCCATATGTGAAACAGGAGGATATTCCGTTTTACAAGCAGCAGACTCGTATTGCGCTTGAGTACTGCGGACATATTAATGCGGAAAGTATTGCTGAGTATTTGGCTCTTGGCGGCTATAGTGCCGTGGCAAAAGCTTTATTTGATATGACGCCTCAGGGCATTGTCGATGAGATTACGGAGTCCTGCCTGCGTGGACGCGGAGGCGGTGGATTCCCTGCAGGAAGAAAATGGCAGCAGGTGTTAGACCAGAAGGAAGAAGAAAAATATATTGTTTGTAACGGTGACGAGGGTGACCCGGGGGCCTTTATGGATCGTTCCATGATGGAAGGTGAGCCGCATCGTGTGATTGAAGGTATGCTGATTGCTGCGATTGCGACGGGTGCGCATCACGGCTACATTTATGTGCGTGCAGAGTATCCGCTTGCCGTTGAGAGACTTCAGACAGCTATTGATAAGGCAATGGACCGCGGACTGTTAGGAAAAGATATTTTGGGTTCCGGTTTTGATTTTGATTTACATATCAGCCAGGGAGCCGGTGCATTTGTCTGTGGTGAGGGAAGTGCGCTGACAACATCAATTGAAGGAAACCGCGGTATGCCGCGCGTGAAACCACCAAGAACGGTAGAGCATGGTTTGTTTGACAAGCCAACAGTTTTAAATAATGTTGAAACATTTTGTAATGTACCGCCGATTCTGTTAAATGGTGCGAAATGGTATCAGGGCTATGGTCCGGCAAACAACCATGGCACGAAAGCATTTGCCCTTACCGGCAATGTACAGAATACTGGGTTGATTGAGGTGCCAATGGGAACGACGCTGCGTGAAGTTATTTTTGATATTGGCGGCGGTGTCAAAGGTGGTGCTTTTAAAGCGGTTCAGATTGGCGGACCATCCGGCGGATGTCTGTGTATCAGTGCGACAGAAGATCATTTGGATATGAAACTGGATTTTGATTCGCTGAAAAAAGTAGGTGCCATGATTGGTTCCGGCGGCCTTGTTGTTATGAATGATAAGAGTTGCATGGTTGAAGTGGCACGTTTCTTTATGAATTTTACCCAGAATGAATCTTGTGGTAAATGTGTGCCGTGCCGTGAGGGAACAAAGCGTATGCTTGAACTGCTTACGGATATCACCGAGGGGCGCGGAACGATGGAGCATATAGAGTTGTTGGAAACATTGGCGGAGACCGTTTCGGCAACGGCACTTTGTGGTCTTGGTAAAACAGCCGCTTCACCGGTTGTATCAACGCTTAAGTATTTTCGTGACGAATACATTGCTCATGTAGTGGATAAAAAATGTCCGGCAGGCCAGTGTAAAGCATTGACAAGCCTTCAGATTGACCCTGAACTTTGTAAGGGCTGTACCAAATGTGCAAGAATGTGTCCGGTAGGTGCAATTTCCGGAAACGTAAAAGAGCCGCATGTGATTGACACGACAAAATGTATTAAATGCGGTGCATGTAAAGATGGATGTAACTTTGGTGCAGTGAAGGAGGTGTAACAATGGCTGAGAAAAAATATATGATAATTGACGGCATTCGTGCCGAGTTTACGGATGAAAAAAATATTTTGCAGGTCATTCATAAAGTAGGGATTCATGTACCGACTTTTTGTTACTATTCGGATATGTCCATTTATGGTGCCTGCCGTATGTGTGTGGTAGAAGATGAGAGAGGAGGTATTATTGCTTCCTGTTCGACGCCGCCGAAAAATAAAATGGTAATTAAAACAAATACCGGTCGTCTGCATGATTACCGTAAGATGATTCTGGAACTTTTACTGGCATCTCATTGCAGAGATTGTACCGTATGTGAGAAAAATGGAAACTGCCGTTTGCAGATGTTAGCTGCCCGCTTCCGTCTGACGGATGTGAGATTTCCGAATACGCATCCGGAGCGGATGATTGACGATTCTTCGCTTTCAATTGTGCGCGACCCAAGCAAATGTATTTTATGTGGTGACTGTGTGCGTATGTGTAACGAAGTGCAGCATGTGGGAGCAATTGATTTTGCAAACCGTGGTGCCAATATGGTTGTCACACCGGCATTTAACCGAAAAATTGCTGAGACAGATTGTGTCAACTGCGGACAGTGTGCAGCCGTTTGTCCGACGGCGGCAATTACCATAAAGAAAGATTTAAAACAAGTTTGGCAGGCTTTGTATGCTCCGAATAAGCGTGTTGTTGCACAGGTTGCACCAGCGGTTCGTGTTGCGATTGGCGAAGAGTTTGGCTTAAAACCAGGCAAAAACTCAATTGGTAAAATTTATACCGCACTTCGTATGTGTGGATTTGATACTGTGTTCGATACAAGTGTAGCAGCTGATTTAACAATTGTGGAAGAGGCAGCAGAGCTTGTACGCAAATTGGAAAATGGCGAAAATACATATCCAAACGGAAATAAATATCCATTATTTACTTCCTGCTGTCCGGGCTGGGTTCGCTTTGTAGAGACAAAACACCGTGACATGCTTCCTTACGTTTCTACGTGCAAATCGCCAATGGAAATGTTTGGGGCGGTAATTAAAGAATACTACAAACCGGCAGATAAAGAAGCCGGCTTAGAAACGGTATCGGTTGCGGTTATGCCGTGTGTAGCAAAGAAATACGAGGCAGCCAGAGACGAATTTAAGCGAAATGATGTGCCGGATGTGGATTATGTAATCACAACCAAAGAACTGATTCTTATGATTAAAGAATTGGGAATCCAGTTTGATGAAATTGAGCCGAGTGCACCGGATATGCCGTTTAGCATTTACTCCGGAGCAGGCGTTATTTTCGGCGTAACCGGTGGTGTGACAGAAGCAGCACTCCGTCATGTGGCGGCACAGGACAATGAGACGATGCGCCAGTTAGAGTATACCGGTATCCGTGGTCTCGAAGGTGTCAAAGTGGCAGAGGTTGAAATCGGCGAAAAAACACTGCGAATCGGCGTTGTAAATGGTCTTGGAAATGCGGATAATCTGCTTGAAAAGATTCGTTCCGGTGAAGAACATTTTGATTTTGTTTTTGGAATGGCTCCCCGTATTGTGATAGCCAGCCTGACGGCCTTTTTAGTGGGGTCATTCCTCAATGCCTATGTGATGAGTAAAAGGAAAGTGGCGAGTGGCGGTAAGAATTTCTCGGTACGTGCCATTTTGTCTACGATAGTGGGAGAGACGGCTGATTCACTCATTTTCTTTCCGGTCGCTTTCGGAGGTGTCATTGCTTGGCCGGAACTTTTGATAATGATGGGTATCCAGATTATACTGAAATCGATGTACGAAGTCATTATCCTGCCGGTTACCATCCGGGTGGTGAATGCTATCAAGAAAATAGACGGCAGCGATGTCTATGATGAGAATATCTCCTATAATATACTAAAAATTAAAGAAATTTGATCAATGATGAATAAAGATACCGCTCTGGTTATTTTCAGTGGAGGACAGGATTCTACGACCTGTCTGTTTTGGGCAAAACGTGAGTTTAAAAAAGTGTGTGCATTGAGTTTTCTTTACGGTCAGAAACATCAGAAGGAAGTGGAACTGGCGCGTGAGATAGCCCGTAATGCCGGTGTGGAGTTTGAAGTGATGGACGTTTCCTTTATCGGAAAGTTAGGGCATAATTCCTTGACGGATACCACCATGGTGATGGATCAGGAGAAGCCGGCCGATAGTTTTCCGAATACATTCGTGCCGGGGCGCAATCTGTTTTTTCTTAGCATTGCTGCCGTATATTCCCGTGAGAGAGGTATTAATCACATTGTGACCGGTGTGTCACAGACTGATTTCAGCGGGTATCCGGATTGTAGGGATGCTTTTATCAAGTCTCT
>OLSX01000947.1_pt1 | contig 28649 bp, 25 predicted proteins | sample 1673141 | NCBI WGS metagenome assembly OLSX01 (sample SAMEA3136759, study PRJEB25190) | human gut metagenome | biome: human gut; feature: human-associated habitat; material: faeces | place: Austria | collected 2013
CGGACGCCATGCGGCGTCCGCCCCTTGTTGTTCTTCAAGATGTTTTGCGGCGTTTTCTCAGCGCAGCGTGCCGAGATAGCCCTCGAGGATCAGGCTCGCCGCGACGGCGTCGACCGTCCGGCGGTGCTTTTTCTCCTTGCGGCCGTTGGCGTGCAGGATGCCGTGCGCCTCGATGGAGCTGCGCCGCTCGTCCCAGAGCACGACCTCCAGCCCCGTCGCCTCCGTGAGCAGGTGCGCGACGGCGCGGCTCTTTTCCGCGCGCGGACCTTCCGTGCCGTCCATATTCTTCGGCAGCCCGAGCACGATGCGCTCCACGCCCTCGGTGCGCACCACGTCCGCGATCGCCGCGACCGCGCGCTCCAGATTCCACTCCGTGAGCGTCCACGCCCGGCCGCAGAGCGTGGCCGAGGCATCCGAGAGCGCGAGCCCGATGCGCGCATCGCCGTAATCAATGCCCAGAATTCTCATCGTGTTCCCTCCGCAGATAGGTTCGGATCGCGCCCGCCATGTACAGCGAGCCGACCGCGCAGATGACATCGTCCTCCCCTGCCTGCGCGAGCGCGCGCGCCGCAGCCTGCGCGGGGTCGGGGCAGACCGTCACCGGTTTCCCGAAGCGCTGCAAATATGCCCCCAGCTCCGCCGCCGGCAGCGCGCGCGGCGAGAGCGGCGTGGCCGCGATGTAGGCCGCGGCATACGGGTCGAGCTGCGCGATCAGATCGGGATAGTCCTTGTCCGCGAGCACACCCACGAGCAGCGTGATGCGCCGGCCGGGGAAATAGCGCGCGAGATTGTCCGCCACGGTCTGCGCGCACTGCGGGTTGTGCCCGCCGTCGAGCACGAACCACGGCGCGCGCCGCAGCACCTCGAACCGCGCCGGCCAGCGCACCTGCGCCAGCCCCGCGTGCACGGCCGCATCCGGGATGCGCCAGCCACGCGCGCGCAGCGCCGCCACCGTCTCGAGCGCGACGGCCGCATTGCGCAGCTGATGTCTGCCGAGCAGCGGCAGGTCGTACACCGCGCCGCGATAGGAAAAGGTCTGCCCGTCCACACTGTCGCGCAGCGGCTCGATGGCGTCCGCGTCCGCCTCCGTGAGCGGGATGCCCAGCCGGGCGCACGTCCCGCGCAGCACATCGCGCACCTCCGGCACCTGCGGATAGCTGACGGCGCGCGTACCGGGCTTGAGGATGCCCGCCTTCTCGCGCGCGATCTGCGCGAGCGTGTCGCCAAGGATCTCCGTGTGATCCAGACCGATGTTCGTGATGACGGCGCACGCCGGCGCGCCGATGACATTCGTCGCGTCCAGCCGCCCGCCGAGACCGACCTCGAGCACCACGATGTCGCAGCCGCGGCGCTGAAACCAGAGCATGGCCGCCGCCGTCACAAGCTCAAACTCCGTCGGCTGGTCGTCCATGGCCGCAATGCACGGCTGCAGCGTCTCGCACGCGGCAGCAAGCTCCGCGTCCGGGATCGGCTGGCCGTTTACCTGCATGCGCTCGGCGAATTGCTCGAGAAACGGGGACGTGAACAGCCCCGTCGTATAGCCCGCCGCCTGCAAAACGGCCGCGAGCATCGCCGCTGTGCTGCCCTTGCCGTTCGTGCCCGCGATGTGCACGAACTGCAGCGTATCCTGCGGGTCGCCGATGCGGTGCAGCAGCTCGCGCACACGCGACAGCCCCGGACGAGATCCGCGCCACTCGACGCCCCGGATCAGCGTCCGCGCCTCTTCTATGGTCATTACGCAGTACCTCCCGCGTGAAAAAAATCAAACGGAAGAATTATATCACATTTCATGCCGCGCAGCAACCTGCACCCTTGCAATTTGCCTACGGTGGGAGTAAACTATGAAATGCTCGTTTTTTCGCCGGTTTTCTCCGGTTTTCTAAATTTTCCCCGAAGGTGGTATGCGAATGGAGAATCTCATCATTTCTGTCAACGCGATCCTGCCGATGTTCCTCGTGATGGCGCTCGGCTACGGCGCGCGCTGTCTCGGCTGGATCCGCCGGGAGGAGATCTTGAACATCAACAAGATCGCCTTCCGCATCTTTCTGCCGTGCCTGCTGTTTTATAATGTATACTGCTCCGATCTGTCCGGCTCGTTTGATCCGCTGCTGATCGCCTATGCCGTCGGCGGCGTGCTGGTGTCGTTCGCGCTGGCGCTCGGCTACACGCTGCTCACGGAAAAGCTGCCGGAGCGCCGCGGCGTGATGATCCAGGGCATGTTCCGCAGCAACTACGTCATCATGGGCATCCCCGTGGCGACGGCGCTGCTCGGCGCGGATCAGCTCGGCACGGTCTCGATCCTGATTGCGATCATTGTGCCGATCTTCAACATGATGTCCATCATCGTGCTGGAGGTATTCCGCGGTCAGAAGCCGAAGCCGCTGCACATCCTCGGCCAGATCGCAAAAAACCCGCTCGTCATCGCCTCCGTGCTCGGCGTGCTGGCGCTGGTGGCAAAGATCCGCCTGCCGTACATCCTGGAAAAGACGGTGCAGAGCGTGAGCGGCATCGCCTCGCCCCTGCAGCTGTTTCTGCTCGGCGCGTTTTTCCAGTTCTCCGGTCTGCGGCGCTATGTGCGCGAGCTCACGGCCGTCGTGGCGGCAAAGCTCATCGTGTTCCCGGGGCTGTTTCTGGGGCTCGGCGCGCTGCTCGGCTTCCGGGATGCGGCGTTCGTGTCGCTGCTGGGTGTGTTCGCCTCACCGACCGCCGTCAACTCCTTCACCATGGCGCAGCAGATGGGCGGCGACGCGGAGCTCGCCGGCGACACCGTCGTCGTGACCTCGGCCGTGAGCATGCTGACGATGTTTTTGTGGGTCTTTCTGTTCAAATCCCTCGGGATGTTCTAAGCGTTCGGGACTTCACAAATCGGGTGAAACGGCGTATAATATTTTATTACGCAACAGTTCATCATGATATAAAGAGGACAACACCATGAATTTTCGAATGATCGGGCAGGTCATCGGCCGCGTGCTGTGCATCGAGGCGGCACTGATGCTTCTGCCGATGGTCGCAGCTTTGGCATACGGCGAGTCGCCGGCGCCGTTTCTGATCACGATCGCCGTCACCGGCGGCATCGGGCTGGTCATGTGGCGCGTGCGCGCAAAATCCGGCGGCATGACCGCGCGCGACGGTTTTCTGATCGTCGGCCTGTCGTGGATTGCCATGTCGCTGTTCGGCGCGCTGCTGTTCGTACTCACGGGCGACATCCCGAACTACATCGACGCCCTGTTTGAGACGATCTCGGGTCTGACCACGACCGGCGCCAGCGTCGTCACGGCGCCGGAGGAAATGACCCGCGGCGGTATGTTCTGGCGGCTGTTCACGCACTGGATCGGCGGCATGGGCATCCTCGTGTTCGTGCTGGCCGTGCTGCCCATGAGCGGCAACCGCTCGATGCACATCATGCGCGCCGAGGTGCCCGGCCCGACGGTCGGCAAGCTCGTGCCGCGCATCCGCAAGACCGCCTCCATCCTCTACCTGCTGTACATCGCGCTCACGCTCGTGGAGATGGTTCTGCTCATCGCCGGCGGCATGAGCTTTTACGATGCGCTGCTGCACGCGTTCGCCACCGCCGGCACCGGCGGCCTGTCCACGCGCGCGCTGAGCATCGGCTACTACAACAGCGCCTATATCGACATCGTCGTGGGCGTGTTCATGATACTCTTCGGCGTCAACTTCAGCCTGTATTACCTCATTCTGCTCGGCAACATCCGCACCGCGCTGCGCAACGAGGAGCTGCGCTGGTTCCTCGGTGTGATCGCCTTTTCCGTCATCACGATCGCATTTGACATCCGCAATCTCTACGGCGGCGTCGGCCATGCGCTGCGCTATTCGTTCTTCCAGGTCACATCGATCATCTCCACGACCGGCTTTGCCACCGCAGACTTCAATCTCTGGCCGGAATACTCCAAGTTCCTGCTCGTGCTGCTGATGTTTGTCGGCGGCTGCGCCGGCAGCACCGCCGGCGGTCTGAAGCTCTCGCGCGTGATGCTGCTGTTCAAATCCTGCACGATCGAGGTCAAGAAGATGCTGCGCCCGCGCTGCGTGGAAAACGTCCGCCTCGACGGCAAGCCGGTCGATGGGCAGACCGTCTACAACGCCCTGACGTATTTCACGTTCTACATCATCATCCTGCTCATCGCCGGGCTGATCGTGTCGCTTGACGGGCTCGACTTCACGACGAATTTCACCGCCGCGCTCTCGTGCCTGTCCAACGTCGGGCCGGGGCTCTCCCTCGTCGGACCGACCGGGAGCTTTGCGATCTTCTCGCCGCTGAGCAAGATCGTGCTCATGATCTGTATGCTGCTCGGCCGTCTGGAGATCTTCCCGCTGCTGCTGCTGTTCGTGCCGTTCACGTGGCGCTGGAAGTGAGCGCCGGCCGCAGCCGGAACGCACATTGCCTGCAGGCAAACATCCACACCGCCCCGCAAGTCATAAGACTTGCGGGGCGGTTTTTCAAAGCCGCGCTGCGCCGAACAAAGGATGCAGCAAAAGCCTCGCAGAGTTTCGCCGCCGGAGCGGCGAAAGAAAGTCAAATCATTTTCTCAGGCGACATGTGCGGCTGAGAAAATACTTCTCAGGCTGCAAGTGTGGAATTTGCGTGCCGCAGGCGCACAAATTATGCGCGCAGCAGACTGCAGCCCCTTTGTCAAAAAGTAACACTTTTTGACAGTGACAACCCCGCAGGCGATTGCCTGCGGGGTTGCCTCTCTATGACGCTGCAAGCGCAGCGGTCAGTATTTCTTCATTGGGACGCCGGAGAGCTGCGCCTTCGTCAGATCACTCAGACAGCTCTGCCTTCTTCTCGGCAGACAGCTTCTTGATCTTCGGGATGCCCCAGATGAACGCCGGGAGCACAACAACGATCAGTGCATAGTAGCCGTCATAGCCATAGATCTTGGAGATGATGGTCGACAGGCCGAGCAGGGAAACCGCATAGCACAGGCCGATGACGACCAGGCCGACGATCACGCTGCGCATAGCCTTGCTCTTGATGGCCTTCGGGAAGCAGTGACCCTCGAAGCGCTGGATCATGGAGTAGACCAGCGTGACGGACGTGGACACGAACGCGCAGAACAGCAGGATGGTGTACACGACGAACAGCCAGGTGTAGCCGCTGCCCATGAGGGTGACGACGCTCTGGTTGGGGAGCTTCATGACATCGCCGATGTGGCGGGCTGCAATGCTGGCGACAGTGTCGACGCCAACGCTCTTGATGGTGCAGAGGATCGGGTACCAGCGCAGCAGCATGGCACCGGAAGCGGCGAGCGCGCCGCCGTTCATGAGCCAGCCGAGGATGCTCGCGCGCTTGACGCCCTTGTGGGTCAGCTCGGTGGAAGCGGCGATCATGGCCGGGACAGACACGCACTGGAAAGCAGCGTACACAAACACGCCGCGCCAGACGCCCTCGATGCCCTTCTGGGAGGTGACGTCAGCGATGGCCGGGATGGCCGCGTAAGCCGCGTTCTCAGTGGCGAGCTCCTGAGTGACCGCGTCGATCGGAACGACGAAGCCCATGATGACGAGGATCGCGGTGACGATCAGGATCGCGGTGGAAAGAACGGTGGAAGCCTTGATGATCAGGTCAACGCCGAAAATCGACAGAAGGATCAGCAGGGCGATGATGACGAGGTTGCAGATGATGTCGGGCAGGTCGACCAGGCTCTTGACGATGCCGCCGGCGCCGTCAACGCAGGACGCGACCGCCGCGAGGATGATGATGATGTAGAAGATCTCGAAGAAGACTTCCATCCACGGCTTCGGATACAGGGCGCGGTAAGTGTCCTTATAGTTGTCGAAACCGTTGAGCTTGGCAAACTTCATCATGATGTACATAACGACCGCAAGAATGCCCATGGCCAGAAGCGGGAAGATGGCCGCGGTCCAGCCGTACTGGACAAAGTAGTTCACGACCTGGTTGCCGGTCGCAAAGCCGGCGCCCACGTGCGTGCCGAACCAGACGGACGCCACGGTAAAGGCGGCTGCCCAGCTGCTCTTGAGCTTTTTGTTATCCATTTTTTACCTCTTTCTTTTCTCTGTTTGCTTTTCTCTTTTGCTCTCTATTTCAAACCCGCCGCGTGCTCTCCTACAACTGCGGCGGGCTTTGAAATCCTCGTCCTTGTGTTAATTTATGAACAAGTCATTAACAACTCGGGATAGTAAATTTATAATTCTCTCACGCGCAAAAGTCAATAACAGCCTCTTCCAATCCCCAACATTTCCCGAAAATCGTCGATGTGCACAATTTCTTGCGCGAATTTTTATGCACTCTGAATCTGGCATTTTTGTAAAAATTCGCGCGATTTTAGCGCTTTGACAGAAAGAAAACAGTTGCGGCATCTGCACTTTCGTGCTATCATAACAATGCTGATAGGTCAAGTCTTTTGTCTATTTGCTGACAAACGACTTTGGCATTTTCTTGACACAGGATTTTGTCCCCGGAAGGCGCGCTTGATGAATTTTTAACCATCATTTTCTGCGTACACATTCACTGCCGGGTACGAAACACGGAGGGAGCGCAGCCCTATGAAGCTCGTGACATTCGAAATCAACGGCCGCAGCGCCGTCGGTCTGCTCAACGCGGACGCGACCGCCGTGCACCCTGTGCCCGGCTGCGCGGACATGCAGGCGCTCATCGGCCTCTGGCCGGTGCTGGACACGGCTGCCGTGCTGCGCAGCGCCGCGCTGCCGCTTGAGCAGGTGCGTCTGCTCGCCCCGATTCCCCGCCCGGAGCAGGACGTGATCTGCCTGGGCATCAATTATTTTGACCACGCCAAGGAGAGCGAGCGCGTCACCGGCAAGGGTGCGAAAGCGCCGGACACGTTCCCGATCTATTTTTCCAAGCGCGTGCACGAGGCCGTCGCCCCCGGCGGCGACATCGACAGCCACAGCGACATCGTCACCGACCTCGACTATGAGGCGGAGCTGGCCGTCGTGATCGGCAGACGCGCATACAACGTCAGCGAGGCGGAGGCACTCGAGTACGTATTCGGCTACACCATTTTAAATGATGTGAGCGCGCGCACGATCCAGAACCAGCACAAGCAGTGGTACCGCGGCAAGAGTCTCGACGGCTTCACGCCGATGGGCCCGTGGATCGTGACGCCGGAGGAATTTGACGTGCGCGAGCCGCACTGCATCCGGAGCCGCGTCAACGGCGAGCTGCGGCAGGACAGCACCACGGATTTGATGATCTTTCACGTCGCGTATGTCATCGCCGAGCTCAGCCGCGGCATGACCCTGCTCCCCGGCACGATCATCTCCATGGGCACGCCCGCCGGCGTGGGCATGGGCTTTGACCCGCCGAAATGGCTGCACCCGGGCGACGAAGTCGCCTGCAGCATTGAGGGCATCGGCACCCTCACCAACACCGTTCGGTAATCCGCCGTCAGGCAATGCCTGCGACGGCCGAAGATATCGCAAACAGACAGAATCAGAAAAAGGAGACATCACTATGAAATTTGCTATGTATGGTTCCGGCGCTGCCGGCAGCGTCTTCGCTTCTTACCTGCGCAAGGGCGGTGCGGACATCATCCTCATCGACCGCTATGAGGCACACATGAAGAAGGTCGCCGAGGAAGGCATGCACTTCACCATCCATCAGGAGGAAGACGGCGGCTACAAGGATTACGATTACCAGCTCAAGGGCTTCCGCACCTATACCACCGCTGCCGATGCGGCCGCAGCGGAGGGCAAGGTCGATGTCATCATCTACATGACCAAGGCGACCCAGCTCGAGCAGGCCATTCAGGACTCCCTGCCCGTCGTCGGCGACAGCACCGTCGCGGTCTCCCTCATCAACGGCCTCGGCAACGATGACAACCTCTTCAAGGTCTTCCCGAAAGAGCGCTGCATCATCGGCTCCGGCGTGCTGGGCACGGCGCTGCCCGAGCCCGCGCACTGCGTGTCCACCCCGGCCGGCGGCGTGCAGATGAACTTCGGCGGTGCGGTCCGCTCGGAGCTCAACGACGCGGCCTGCGCCGAGATGCTCAAGTGCTACCGTGACGGCGGCTGCGACGCCTACTGGCGCGACGGCGAGCCGGGCACCGACAACAACATCTACAAGTTCATCTGGAAAAAGGTCTGCGTGAACGCCACCGTCAACACCGTGTGCGCCGTCCTGCGTCTGAAGATCGGCGAGGTCGAGGCGGATCCGTTCGGCCAGTGGCTGTTCCACAGCGTCATCCGCGAGACCTGCGCGGTCGCGACCGCCAAGGGCGTGCCGATGGACGCGGACGAGTTCATCGCCCACGATCATCAGGACATCGTCACCAACATCGCCGACTACTATCCGTCCATGTGCCAGGATATGCTCTTCAACCACCGCCAGACCGAGATCGACGTGCTCAACGGCAAGATCGCCGAGTACGGCGAGCAGCTGGGAATCGACACCCCGGTGTGCAAGGTCCTGTCTCAGGTCGTGCGCTGCATCCAGGGCAACTACGACAAGCAGTACCTGAAGTAAGTTCACCCCGTTTTTTCGCTGCCGGCCGGGCAACAACCGGCCGGCAGTTTGCTAAGGAGGCAACCGCATGAAAATCGCAATGATCGGCTCCGGCGCTGCCGGCAGCGTCTTTGCCGCCTACCTGCGCAAGGGCGGCGCCGAGCTCTGGCTCGTCGACAAGTACAAGGCGCACATGGACAAGATCGCAGCCGACGGGCTGGTCTTCCGCACGCCGGAGGGCGAAGAGGTACTTACGGGCTTTCACACGAGCGCGACCGCGCGCGACATCGGCACGATGGACATGGTCATCCTCATGGTCAAGGCCACGCAGACGGAGGACGTCATGGCCGACACCATGCCCTGCATCGGACCGGAGACGGCGGTCGTGTCGCTGCAAAACGGTCTCGGCAATGACGAGGTGCTCGCGCAGTTCGTGGACGCCGACCGCATCCTCTACGGCAGCGGCCTGATCGGCACGGAGCTGGCCGGCCCCGGCGTGTGCGTGAGCAAGCCGGAAAAGGGCATCCAGATGCACTTCGGCGCCGTGCGCAACAACCCGAAGGCCGACGCCGCCGGCAAGGCGCTCGAGGCGTGCTTCCGCGCGGGCGGCTGCAACGCGAGCTTTGACGAAGATGTGCGCCCGTACATCTGGAAAAAAGTCATCGCCAACAGCGGCTACAACGGCGTGAGCGCCGTCATGCGCCTGAAGGTGAAGGAAACGTTCGCCGACCCCTACGGGCACGACATCGTCATGCACGTCTGGAAAGAGGGCTGCGCCGTCGCGCAGGCGCTCGGCATCGGCGACCTCTGGCCGCTGATGGAAAAGGAGGAGCCGAACATCGTCGCAAACCTCGGCAACTACTATCCGTCCATGGCGCAGGACGCCGTGCTGCACCGGCGCCAGACGGAGATCTCGGTGCTCAACGGCGCGATCGCGCGCTACGGCGCACGGCTGGGCGTGCCCACCCCGTTCAACACCGTCATCACGCAGGTCATCTCCTGCATCCAGAATAACTACGACAAGCAGTATCTCGGCTGAAGCGGCGCGCAGCAGCCGGCACCGAGCCAGACAAAACAAATCCCCTCCGTATGCTTTCCCGCATACGGAGGGGATCTTTGCATATCCGGGAGACGGCCGGCCGGAAATCACGCGGGGCTCAGGATGCGCCGGATCTCCTCGAGGTTGTCGGCAAAGTAAATGCCCTCCTGCCGCTCCTCGGACGAGAGTCCCTTTTCGATCATCTGCTCCAAAAGCGCCTGCAGCGCACGGTAGTAACCGTTCAGGTTGTAGAGGATGCACGGCGCGTCCAGATGCTTCAGAGACACCTTGGACATGACCTCTGCGATCTCCTCCAGCGTTCCCGTGCCGCCGGGGAAGGCGATAAAGGCATCGCCGAGCTCGATCATTTTGCGCTTGCGCTCCGCCATGTCCTCGGTCACGATGAGCTCAGTCAGGCCGTCGTGCTGGAATTCGCTCTCGATAAAACACCGCGGCTCGACGCCGGTCACTTCTCCGCCGGAGCGCAAAACGCTGTCCGCGATCGCGCCCATCAGCCCGGATCTGGAGCCGCCGTAGACCAGCGCATTTCCGCTTGTGCCGATCCATGTGCCAAGCTCCTGAACCGCTTCCCGCAAAGCCGGATCATTGCCTTCGTTTGCGCCGAGATAGACAGTAATATTCACACAGAGTCCCTCCGATCCTGTTCCTGTCGGTATCAAAACGGCAGTCAGGCTTTTTGCCTGACTGCCGGCAGGTACGCACCGTTTGTATTATACGCAGCCGCGGAGCGCCTGTCAACGGGATCGGGTGCTGGCGGGCATCTGTGCATCCGGCCTGCGCAGCAGCGCCGGTTTTCAGGCGGCATGCTCGCTTTGCTTTTTGCGCGCGCCGCCGAACAGATACCGCGCGACCGGATAGATCAGCGAAACGACCGCCAGGACCCACGCGCCCGGATCGCCAAAGCACAGCGCAATGTATGCGCCCACGGAGGCCGAGGAATCGATCGCCCCGCCGTTGACGAGCTTCGGCAGGAAGGCGCAGATCAAAACGCGCGCGATCAGCTCGGCGCAGCCGGCGACCAGCGTAAACTCCGCGTGCCCCACGCCCTGCACGCCGGAGCGGAAGACAAACAGGACCATCAGCGCAAAGTACATGGACAGATCCACGTACAGATACAGATTCCCGTAGCGGATCGTGGCCGCCGTGATCTTGTCCGCGCTCATAAACAGGTACTGGTATGCGCCCCGGATCGTCAGGAGCATACCGATGCCGCCGAGGATCAGATACATGGCGAGCCCGATCAGCAGGCTCTTGACCGTTCCGCGCCGGATCCTGTCGTGTCTGCCCGCGCCCAGATTCTGCGCGTTGAAGCTGACGATCGCGGTGCTGAGCGCATTCATCGGGCACATCAGGAAGTTGTTGAGCTTGTTGGCGGCGCCGAAGCCGTTCTGCGCGGGGTTTCCGGCCGCCATGATGCCGTCCGGCCCGATGTCGAAGCCGACGAGCGCGCGCTGCATCACGATGATGCCGATCGCCAGCACCGAAAACTGAAGTCCCATCGGCAGTCCCTGACTCAGGTGCTGCGCATACACGGAGAACTCCGCGCGAAAATCCTGTCCGGAGAGGTGGAGCTCCGGATATTTGCCGAAGGCGTAGATCAGGCACAGGAGCGCGCTCACCGCCTGTGCCAGCACGGTGGCAGCCGCCGCGCCGATGACCCCGAGCCGGAAAGCAAGGATGAACAGCAGGTCGAGCCCGATGTTCAGCACGGTGGAAAACAGCAGGAAGATGAGCGGCGTGGTCGAATCGCCCAGACTGCGCAAAACGGAGCAGATCAAATTGTAGTAGAGCTGCGCGAAGATCCCGAGGAAAATGACCAGCGAGTACTGATATGCCGCCCTCCAGACGCCGGGGTTTGCCTCGGACAGGCCGATGAACCGGAGCAGGGGCTTGAGCGTCAGCACGGCGACACCGGTCAGCGCGAGCGACAGGACACCGCCGAGAACGAGCTGCGCCGCAAAGGATCTGCGGACTCTGGCCTGATCGCCGCGCCCCGCCGCGATGGATGTGATGACCGAAAATCCGGCGGTGCAGCCGACCGCGAACTGCAGGAAGATGAACAGGATCGGAAACACATCGTTCACGCCCGCAATGTCATCGACGCCGAGCGTCTGCCCGCAGATCGCAGCATCGCTGATCGTATAGATCTGCTGCAGCAAATACGAGAGGATGATCGGTACGGAAAACTTGAAAATCACCCATCCTTCGTCGCCGGAAAGCAGGTCGACCGAAGATTTTTTCCCCAACTTTAACATGGTTACTCCTTCTGTACTGCCTCTGCCGCCAAAAAACCTCATTCGCCTTCTGCTCTGCAGCTTTTCGCGCTGCCGCAAGGCGAAACGCGGCAAATTCTGATAATACTCTTTTCGTGCATGCAAGTTATACCGCAGAAATTGTGAACAATTCTACCTCCGCGCGCAAATATTGCGCGCAGCCGGCCGCTCTCATGTCAAAAGGGCAATATTTTTGTCGGCACAAAACACCCCCTGTGCTGCGCACAGGGGGTGTCCGCTATGGTGTTTTTCCAACCGTCAGCGCAGCGCGCTTACCGGTCGGGATACTTCTGCGACAGCTCTGCCTCCAGCGCATCCCAGTCGCGCGGCGGTCTGAGCTCCGTCCACGTCTCGGGCGAGGTGTTGTCCACGCGCTCGTACTCGTGGCCGTTGGTGGCCTCCTGCACGGCTGCGTAGTACCACGCCGTCTTGCTGCTGTTGTCCGGCCAGACGATCATGTCCGGCAGCAGATGATCCTTATCCGGGGTACGGAAGAGGACGTTGTTGATGATCTCCATGACCTCGGCACGGGTGATCTGGTTCTGCGGGCGGAACGTGCCGTCCTCATAGCCGCTGACCAGACCGAGCTTCGCCGCGCGGTTGATGTAGTCGCGCGCCCAGCTGTCGGAGATATCGGTGAAGGCATCGTCCTCGACCTCCGGCGCATGGAAGAACAGCGCCGCGATCGTCGCGAACTCTGCGCGGGTGATGTACTGCTGCGGGCGGAATGTGCCGTCCTTGTAGCCGGCGAGGATGCCGCCGTTGGTGAGCGTGGCGACCTGACTGGTGTACCAGCTCTGGGCCGGGACATCCGAGTACGAGCACTTGGTGGTCCAGATCTCCTCACGGCCGTCATCTCTCAGGATGCGGTAGAAGATCGCGGCGACCTCGGCGCGCGTGATCGGTCTGCCCGGTGCGACCGTACCGTCCGGATAACCGGCGATGTACGAGTCGTGGTTATCGCGCTCCAGCGGCGGAGGCGGCAGCTCGTTGTCCTCTGCGGAGAAGACGAACTTGATGTGCGCGGCCGCTTCCTGGAAGGCGTTGCCCATCGCGGGGTCGATCTCAACGGTCACGTCCAGCTTGATCGGGTCTGCCTTCGGGAAGACCTCGGCAACGAGGACGTCGCTCTTGAGTCCGTCGGCCGCGTCGAGCTGGTCGAAGAGGCTCGCGTTCTTGTTGGTCGCGAGCACCTTGCCGTCCTGCGACACGGTCATGTGGATGTGGCTGAGCACATCGTCGTACTTGATGGCGGTGCCCTCCTTGGCAGAGGTGTCGCCGTCGATCTCGGCGCGGAGGTAGACCTTCGCGCCCTGCGCGCCGTTGGCGCTGTCGGCCTTGACGCAGATGGTCTGCGTGAGGCTGTCGCCGGGCATGCAGTTGGAGAAGTTGGCAAACAGGTCCGTCGCCGAGCCCTTGCCGGTGTTGGTAAAGACAAAGCGCGCGTTGTTGCCGTCGTTGCCGTCATAGTAGGTGACGGTGGGGAGCTTTTCCTCGCCCGTCGCCCAGATGCCCAGCCCCGCAGCCAGCGCGACCACCAGCACGAGGGCGACGATCATGGTAAACTTTTTGTGTTTCATACCGCTGCCCTCCTTATGGTGTCGTGGTCGGCTGCGTCAGATAGCCGTTGCTGTCAACGCGCACGCCCCAGCTCTGCTGCACAGCCTTGCTCGGTGCGGCCTGAATGCTCTCGGCCAGCACCGTCACCTCAAGGTGATAACCCTCGGGTGCAGTGCCCTGCGTGATGGGCGTTTGCAGCAGGTTGGTCGTTTCACCGCCGTTCGCCGCGACCGGCATCTTATAGTAGTAGATGCCGTCTTTCAGGAACCAGTTGTCCGTGATGCTCGGCGTGATGTTCACCGGCTCGGCGGAGACATTGCCGCTCTCATCCACCCAGTTCATGACCAGCTTGACGCGGACATAGGACACGGCCGTGCCGGTGTTTTTGACGGCGATGCTCGTTTTCTGGCTGCCATCCAATTTCTCGACGATGTCCGTTCCGGACTTGGCCGCCGTGAAGGTGTTCTCCACGGGGGCGGTGCTCGCCTTGAACAGGGCGAACGTCGTGCCGACGGCCAGTGCGAAGATCAGGCACAGGGAGAGGATGAGCGCGGTCTTTCTCCCGCCTGAACCGTTAAAGATACGTTTCATATGTCATCCCTCCTGTTCAGTTTTTCTGCGCGGCGCTGCCGCTGATCCAAGTGTTGATCACGTCGGCAATGCTCGTGAGCCAGTTGTGCGAATTGTAATGGTTGGTGACATCGACCACAGCGCTGGTCGTCGTGCTGCTGAGCGCGGCCGTCTTGCTGTTGCCGCCAACGATGCTGTAGCTCCACGACCAGTTTGTATCCTCAGTGACTGTGTACGTGCCGACGGCCAGACCGGTGATGGTCTTCTGTTCGCCGTCCTTGAGCACGATGGTGGTCACGAGCTTACCGGTGCTGTCCTTGACATCGAACACGAACGTCTGGTTCGGGTTCGCACCGTCGCCGGTGACGGCCTTGGAGATCTTCAGGCTGCAGGTGTTGACATGGCACAGGAACGCTGTGCCGTCCGGCAGCGTGCAGGTCTTGCCCTCGCAGGGCGTGTGCTTGAATGTGGTATTCGCCGTCACATCGGTCTCACCGATCTTCACGGCCGCAGCCACACCGAAGTCCATCCGGGTGTTGATCTTGCCGTCCACGATAGCATCGGCGTCCGGCGTGTAGGTAAGCGTCAGAGCAGGGGCTGCGCCCATCGCATCGGTGTTGGCCTCGGTTTCGCCGTGCTTCCACACGGTGGCGGTCAGGTTGCCGTCAAAGCCGGGCACGGTGTCGCCGTAATAGCCCTCGCCGTCCTGGAAAGTCAGCTCCGGCTTGTAAACATAGACTGTGGAGGTCACTGTGGCAGTTGCCGGCTGGGCTGATGCACCAGCCGAATCCGACGCAGCCTCTTCCTTGGGAGAAACGGTCGCAGTCACCGTATAGCTGCCATCCTGCGTCATATCAACCGAACCACTCGTCGTATAAGAGACTTTCACAAAGGAGAAATCACTCCCTGCGGTGTCATACGGTGTGCACATCTGCTCAGGCGTCGGCTGCGTGCCCAGATAATAGACATGGCAGTCTTGCCCGGCCAATTCCGGTGCAATGATGGGGACATTGACCTTTGGAACATCAAACAGGCCAGCAGAAACACCCTTCTCCGTGTAAACGCCGGAAGTATCTCCGTTGGTTGGCACGTTGTTGCCGCCAACAAATCCGGGCTTTCGCTGCACAGAAAACTCGATAATCAGTTTCTTGCCATACGTACCCTCGTGCTGCTTGTCGGCGACGTAGTACTTATTGAAATCAAATCCGGTCACGCTCACCGTGTTCGTATTTGCGTCAATCGTCGCCCGCACGTCGCTGCCGGCCGGCTGCTCCATGCCAAAGCTCGTGCCGTTATAATCGGCGGTGTAAAGCTTCACATCTGCGGTGTTCGCCGGCATAGTGAAATACGGTGTCACAATGTCTTTAACAACCGTCGAGCTGCTGAGGTCAATGCTCGCCTGACCGATATTCTCGCTGATCGTCGTGAAGATTCGGCTCAGGGAAGCGGAATCATTCGCGGTCAGGTAGTAGCTAGAAGATGCGCGATTGAAGTTTCTGGTGATTTCCCAGCCATAATAGCCGATGCCGAGGAAGCTGGAATCGTACGGCTGGATGCCGATCTCCGTCGCATCCGGGAAGTTGCCGGAGATATAGTTCAAAAAGCGGTTTCCGGCCGGGATGTCATAGTTCTTGACGTCTCCGATCCCCCACCAGCTAAAGCTGGCCCAGTAGCTTCCGACCTGGCCGTTGCTGTTGTACTTGAAGCCGCTGTCGCCGTAGAGCTGCTCTGGCTTCGCGCCATTGAAAATACCGACCGAGTACACCGTCGCACCGGAATCCTTCAGGGCCTTTGCGCTCTTGATAGCGGTATTTGCAACGGTCGTATTGAAATCGCTCTGCGTCGTCGGCACACCGTCCGTAAACACGACCACAACCTTCTGCCGCGTCGTGTTGCTGCCCGTGTAATTGTAGCCGCTGCCCATCAGCGTCTCTGCCTGCTTCATGCCGTCACCCACATTGGTTGCGCCACTCGGAGTGCTGGGAAGCCCGGTAATCTCCCCTTGAAGTGTCTTTTTGCCGTCCTGCGATACAGGCGTCCAGCCCTGCAGCACGGATGCGTCCGAACCAAATGTCACAATCGAAATCCGGTGATCCGACTTCTCCGCGTCATATTTGTCCGCCACAGCGCCGATGAACTGGTTCACAGCCTGCTTCATCGCATACTGCCGACGGCTTGTGTCGTTGTTGGTGCTGTTGCCGTTGAAGTCATACGCCATCGAGCCGGACTGATCCAGCACAAGCACGACGTCCACCGGCGTTGTTGAGGTCGTCGTCGTCACTTTGCCGGTCGTAAACGCCTCCATGCGGATCTTATAGCTGCCATCCGCATTGGCAGTCGCCGTCTTGGACAGGTTCAGGCCGTCCTTGAGTTCATTTGCACCGCTGGCGCGCACAGCACGCAAAACCGACTGCACCGAAACAGCGGGCAGGAACGGGCCGGCCGCCGTATACACAACTGTCTGAGGCGCTTGGACTTGGGCTGCGGCGGTGCTCTCGGCCGGGGCATCAGAGGCATCGTCCACAACACCCGCGCCCATGAACAGGCACAGGCTCAGGAGCAGGGCTGCACAGAGGACGAGCGAGAGAATGCGTTTTTTCATGGTTTCGTCCTCCTTTCTCAGGGCGTCGGGATCGGGTCGATCTGCGTGCTCGAGGTGCTCGCCTCGACCGCTCCGACGTGCTTCCATACATCTCTGACATCATTGGCGGCGTACTGCTCAAGGTTCGCCGTCTGCACGGCCTCCGCCGTTACATAGATGTGCACCGTGGAATTCTGGTATTCGTTGCCCATTTTGGTGCTGAACGTGACGCGGCTGAACAACTGCGTCGTGGCCGTCTTCGGATCGACCGCACCATTATAATAATAGTACCCGTCCGGTCCGGCGATCCAGTCGGTATCGTTCAGATCCAGCACCAGCAGGTGCTCGCTCGGGTCGAGCGGCATGCGCTCGCTGTCGGCGTTGAGGATCTCGGGCGTGATCTTCACGCGGGTGTAAAACGCACCCGTGCCGACATTCTCCACATACACCACTTTGTTCACGACGCTGCCGGGCATGACGCGCACGGTCGTGAACGGATTGCCGTTACCGTCCTCGTCGTGCAGCGCGAGCTTGACCGAGCCCATCGTGATGACGTTGTCCGCCGTGCCGACGGCCGAAAAGTACGCCCACGTACCGACCGCCAGCAGTGCCACTGCCAGGAGGAGCACCGTCGCGATGGTCCACTTCTTCTTCATGCACAAACCACCTTTCTCCTTGCCGGGGGTTATTCTGCGCTGTGCGCAGGGATTCTCTTCCGCGCCCGAAGGCGCGCCGGGACTGTTTCTGCGGGATTCTCTCTTTCAGTCTGCGCGCGGACAGCGGCAGTACCGCCGCCCGCGCCCGGATTGAAGCCGAGCCAGAGTCCCCGATGGGGGCGGCGATTTCGCCGCCCCTTTGGGGTCAAAATGTTGGGGAATTACTGCCAGTTGGTAGCTTCGCCGCCAAACGGATTGTAGTTGGCGCCGAAAGCAGCATCCATAGCGGCAGAAGCGCTGTCAAAGCCCGCAGCCTGAACCGCAACGGCGAACACCGGGCAGGAGACCTTGCTCCAGTCCCAGCCGCTGTCAACGTCGAATTTTTCGCCGAATGCGTAGGGAACATTGTCCTTCATGTCAAAGGTCTTGTCCAGATACACGCCCTGCAGGAGCTGCTCGGTGGTAGCATGGGCGTCGAGCGCCTTATAGTAGTCAGCATAGTAGACGTTGTACTTGATGCCATCAATGGTGGTCTCAAAGTAATTCCACTTGCTGCCGTGCGTCCACTGCCACTCCTTGCCCTCGGTAGAGGTGATAACGCCGTTTTCAACCTTATTGCCAAAGTTGAAGTGCAGGACGTTCAGACCAGCGTTGAAGGTCTCATAGCCGTCGTCCAGCGCGGAGGGAATGGCGAAGTAAGCGCGGATGTAAGCCTTTTCAGTACCGGTGTTCTTGATGGTGACCATCTTGTCCACATAGTTCTTAGCGGTCGGCATGCCAAGCGTATCCTTCTCGCCCTGCGCAGAGCCGACGATCGGGTAGAGCTGCTGACCCTGCTGGAAGCCTTCGAGGTCCGTGGTCTTGTTGCCAGCCGCATCCAGCTTGCGCTGCTGCTCGATCAGGTTGATCTTCACATCGCCGACGGTGAACGTGTTGGTCGCGGACTTCGTATCGGTGAAGTACGCCAGCGTGCCGCCGACGACCAGCACCGCGACAAGCATGACTGCGATCGCAGCCATCAGAATGGATTTCTTCTTCATAAGTAGCGTTCTCCTTTTTAATTACTTCTGATAATTACTTCGCATCAAAAGCTGCAAAGGCATCATTCCAAGAAGTGAAGCCGTCCGCCTGAATGGCCTGAGCGACCACATCGATATGGAAAACACCGTTCTGCGCAACGCGCGTCGTGATGTCGCTGGCCGTTGCGTTGGTGGGCAGCATAACCTTCTCAAACATAGCAGAGGTCGCTTTTCCAGCCGCCAGCACGCCAGTATACTTCAGCGTAACCACGGTATCACTGGTAGGATGATCCTGAGTAGACATAACATGTTTGAAGCCCACGATCTCCCAGCCTTCACCCAGCGTATTGCAGATAAGCTTCTCGAACGCATCAACCTGCGGTGGTGTCGTGGTTTTATCATAGTAGAGTCCCAGCCAGTTCATGCCGTTTTCAATGGTCACGACAGCACGCACATAAGCGCCGTTTTTGCCGGTATTGGTGACAACCGGGTCTTTCTTATACTGGATGCCCGGGAGCATGCCGGTATACTCGTTGCTGGTAACACGATTACCATTCGGGTCGTTCACATTGCTCTCGTCGAGCTTGATCTTGACATTGCCCATGGTGAACGTATTGGTCGCGGACTTCGTATCGGTGAAGTACGCCAGCGTGCCGCCGACGACCAGCACCGCGACGAGCATGACTGCAATCGCAGCCATCAGAATGGATTTCTTCTTCATAAGTAGCGTTCTCCTTTTCTATTTTTGTGTACAGCTCTCTGTACAAGATATTCAAGGGATCTGCTCAGGGAAAGCTGCGAGGGAGTTACTTAAAAGCACTCGGTAAACGCGGCCGCAGCATCCGCAAAACCAGCGGACTGGCACAGATAGCCATAGAACGTCAGGCTGGCAGTCGCATCCGAATTCACGTCAAAATCGTTAACCTCGACAAGGTTGTTCGCCAGAATGTTGGTCGCAGTGACATCTGCAGTCACTCTGTTGCCATCGTTCGTCTTGTAAACGTAAACCGCGCCGCCGTTCTTGCCCGTAACACCAGCAAGCTGCTCCCACGTATCGGCCACACTATAATTCAGAACGCTACTCGCGTCCGAAGCCACGACCTCAACATAAAGATAGCAGGAAGCGCCGGCTTTCAGGCCGGTGACCTTAACAAACGGGTCTTTTTCGATCTTCGTGCCGGGGAGCAGATTGTACTCATTGCCCGTCGCCTCTTCAGTGGTGACCTTGTAAGAATACTCGCCGGAAGTCTGCGCAACCGCCTTGTGCTCTTTCAGCGTCAACGCGCCGCCCTGATCAAACAGCTTGCCGACCGTGAACGTGTTCACAACCGGGCCGCTCTGCGCCGTCAGATACGCCCACGTCGCGCCAACCGCCAGCGCCACGACAAGCACGAGCGCGATGGCGATCGTCAAAGTTTTCTTCTTCATTTCGTGTTATCCTCCCTTACAAAAGCATCATGTTCCGAACTTACCATGTCCCAACAGCGTCCAACGTGCGCTGTCAGCGTTCATTGAGTTAATGCACGGAGATTTGAAAATATTTCATGCTCCCGTGAAAATGTTTAAATCTGACGGTTTTCGCCGCCATTTTCTGTGCATTTTGCCACGTTTTCTGCCTCTGCTCGGCGCGCCGCATCGCGCGCATCCGCCTCAGCCGCCTTGCGCAGCATGTCCGGCAGGAACGCCAGAACGATGAGCACGATCGCGATCGCAATGGCCAGATACATCCCCGGCGGGTTCGAGACCCAGTGCGAAACATAGCCCAGATACGGGATGGTGAACACCGGGCGGCCGATGAGGTTCTTGAAATAGACAGGTGCGCCGTCGGGCGCGTCGTTCGCGTCTCCCTGCGTGTAGAAATGCTCGTTTTCCGCATCGATGGAGATCACGCGGTGTGTGACGACATCCAAGTCCTCATTGAGCACAAAGGTGATCGCGTCACCGACCTGCACGTCCTCGGGCGCACAGGGCTTGACATAGATCAGCGAGCCGGTGTGATACGTCGGCTCCATGCTGCCGGACAGGACGCACATCGGCCGCAGACCGACCAGCCGCACGCCCACCAGAAGCAGCGCCAGAATGACCACCAGCACCACCGCAGCGGTGGAGATGGCATTGCACACTTTCTGAACCTGTTTTGACATCTTCGTTCTTCCTTTCCCTTCGCGGGCATCCCTCCTGTTGATCCCGGCCGGAGGGCAGACCTCCGAAGCGCAGCCTGTCCGAACCGGAAACGCGCACGGCAGGGCGGGGCGGGAACGCTTCGGAGTTTCCCGCCCCACTTCAGCCGTCACGCTTACTAACCAAAAGGATACCACGATTTTCTAAGCACTGAAAGGGGGTAATGTACACAAATTTTCAGTTGAAATTTTGTAAGAAACAAACAGTTTTGCCTTTTGCTGTCCATCATTCTGTACAGTTATCCCACGCCCATTGTACGTTTCGGCCGCGGGCGCGTCAAGTGCGGAGCGCGGGCGCGCGGGAATCTTACCTTTTTCTTAAAACTGTCCCGGTTTTGCTTGTTTTTAGTGGGGAAACATGATAGGATAGTTGCCGATTATGGATAGATAACAGGAAGGAGCTGCACGCATGGATACAAACGTGCTCGACTGGCTGGAAGTCACCGCCGCAGCCTGCCCGGACAAGCCCGCCTTTCTTGACGAGGACGGCGCGGTGACCTTTGCCGACGTGCGGCGCGAGGCGCGCATCATCGGCACGGCGGCGGCAAGGCTGCGCGCCGGACGCAAGGCGCCCATCGCCGTGATGAGCGGGCGCAACGCACACACCCCGGCCGTGTTTCTCGGCGCGGTATACGCCGGCTGCTGCTACGCACCGATGGACGGGACGATGCCCGTGCACCGGCTCAACTCTATTTTAAATACGCTCGACACCGATCTGATGATCGTGCAGCGTGCGTTTTACGACAAGGCCAGGACGCTGGAATTCAGCGGCGAGATCCTCATCGCGGAGGATCTGCTCGAGGGCTGCGAGGACGCGGCGCTGCTGGCCGACTGCCGCGCGCGCGCGCGTGAGCTCGACCCGCTGTACATCATCTTCACCTCCGGCTCGACCGGTACGCCCAAGGGCGTCATCACGGCGCAGCACTCGCTCATGTGCTACATCGAGGACTACGCCGGCGTGATGGGCATCGTGCGCGAGGACGTGCTCGGCAACCAGTCGCCGCTGGACTACATCGCCGCCGTGCGCGACATTTACCTGCCGCTGCGCTTCGGCGCAACGACGGCCATCATCCCGAAGGAACTTTTCATGTCGCCGGAGCGTCTGTTCGAATACATGAACGACAAGGGCGTCACGACCGTGGGCTGGAGCGTCTCGGCGCTGACGGTGCCGGCCGCGCTTGGCGCGTTCGAGTGCAGCGTGCCGCAGCACCTGCGCAAGGTGTGCTTCTCCGGCTCGGTGATGCCGTGCAGCTGCCTGCGCCAGTGGCAGCTCGCGCTGCCGCAGGCGCGCTTCGTCAACCAGTACGGTCCGACGGAGGCGACCGCCTCGTGCACGTATTACGTCGTGCCCGGTCTGGTCGAGGACACCGACGTGCTGCCGATCGGCAAGCCGTACCCGCACTACGAGGTGTTTCTGCTCTCGGAGCAAAACGAGGCCGTGCCCGACGGCGAGATCGGCGAGATCTGCGTCAAGGGGCCCATCCTCGCGCTCGGCTACTACAACAGCCGCGAAAAGACCGCCGAGAGCTTCCTGCAAAATCCGCTCAACCGCGCGTATGACGAGCGCATCTACAAGACCGGCGACCTCGGGCACTTCGCGCCCGACGGCAACCTCATGTTCCACGGCCGCAAGGACCGGCAGGTCAAGCACCTCGGCCACCGCGTGGAGCTCGGCGAGATCGACCTCGCCGCGGCCAAGGTGCCAGGCGTGGAGGAGGCCTGCGCGCTCTACGATCAGGAGCACGAGCAGATCTGGCTGTTTTACACCGGCGCGGACGTGACCAAGCGCGACATCGCCGTGGCGCTGCGCGCCGATCTGCCGGGCTTTATGGTGCCGCGCAAGATCGAGCAGCTGGAGGCCATGCCCCGGCTCGACAATGGCAAGACGGATATGCGCGCGCTGGCCGGGCGCATCGCCGACGCCCACCGATAATCGCTTACATTACTCACATTTCAGGAGGTATTTTATTATGGAACAGGAACTGATGGACATTCTGACCGATCTGCGCCCGGACGTGGATTTTGAGACCGAGACCGCGCTCATCGACGACCACATTCTCGAATCGTTCGACATCGTGTCGCTCGTCGCGGCGCTCAACGACGCGTTCGACATCGAGATCGGCGCAAAGGATCTCGTGCCGGAGAACTTCAACTCCGCCAAGAGTCTGCTGGCCATGGTGCAGCGCCTGCAGGACGAGGACTGATGGACAGGACTGCTCTGAAAACGGCGGCCGCCGAATACGGCACGCCGCTGTATCTGTTTGATCTGGATGCTTTCACGGCGCGCGCTGAAAAAGTGCGCGCCGCGTTCGGCTCTCACGTGCAGCTTTGCTACTCCATGAAGGCAAACCCCTTCGTGCTGCGCGGCCTGCCGGACGTGTTCCGATGGGTGGAGGTGTGCTCCCCGGGCGAGCTGACGATCTGCGAAAAGCTCGGCATCGCGCCCGAGCGCATCCTCTACTCCGGCGTGAACAAGGGCGCGGACGATGTCGCGCGCGCCGTCGCGCTGGGGGCAGACCTGCTCACGGCCGAGAGCACGCTGCATTTTGATCTCATCTGCGCCGCCGCGGCCGCGCAGGGAAAGCACGTGCGCGTGCTGCCGCGCCTGACCGCCGGCAGCCAGTTCGGCATGGATCCCGCCGCGCTGGAGGAGCTCGTTGCGCGCCGCGCGGAGTTCCCGAACGTGACGATCGCGGGCATCCACTATTTTTCCGGCACGCAAAAGCGCAAGGACGCCGTGATTGCAAAGGAGCTTGCGCATCTGGATGAATACCTCACGATGCTGCACGACAAGTACGGCTTCACGGCGCAGCACGTGGAATACGGTCCGGGGCTGAACGCCGAGTGCCTGCGCGACGATGCCGAGGCGCGCGACAGCGCGCTGCTCGACGCGGCGGCGGAGCACATCCGCGCCTTCGGCGAAAAGTACCCGCTCACGATCGAGATGGGGCGCTTTTTCGCCGCCCCCTGCGGCACGTTCCTCACCGGCGTGGCGGATGCCAAGTGCAACCTCGGCGTGAACTACGCCGTGTGCGACGGCGGTATGCATCAGGTGAAGTATGACGGTCAGCTCATGGGCATGCAGTCCCCGCCGCTGACGCTACTGCGCGAGAGTGCGGACGCCGCCGGGCCGTGGATGCTCTGCGGCAGCCTGTGCACGACCGCGGACGTGCTGGTACGCGAGGCGCAGCTGCCGCCCCTGCGCGTGGGCGACGTGATCGCCTTCGGACGCTGCGGCGCCTACTCCGTGACGGAGGGCGTGGCCGTGTTCCTCTCGCGTGACATGCCGCGCGTGGCGCTCTGCCGCGGCGGGGACTTCACGCTCGTGCGCGACCGGTTCGCGACCGACGTGCTCAACACCTGCCGGACGCCGGAGGACGAAGCATGACGCTGACATCGCTGCCGTTTTACCTGCTGGTGCTCGCACTGCTGGTGCTGTACTACCTCGTGCCGAAGCGGTTCCAGTGGGTGGTGCTGCTGATCGGCAGCTACGCGTTTTACGCGTTCGTGTGCCTGCGCTACATGGGCTTTATCGTCGTGACGACGCTCACGACCTACTTCGGCGCCCGCGGCATGGACGCCATGACCGCGCGCATGGAGCAGACCGTCGCCGCGCACAAGCAGGACTGGGAGCGCGTGGAGCGCAAGGCGTACAAAAAGCGCTGCAAGTCCCGCCGCAAGGCGCTCATGATCGCCATCCTGCTGCTGAACTTCGGCATCCTCGCCGTGCTCAAATACTATAACTTCTTTGCCGAGTCCATGGAGGCGCTCTTCGCGTCCGTGGGGCTGACGGTCTCGCTCGGCCACATCGGGCTGCTGCTGCCGCTGGGCATCTCGTTTTACACGTTCCAGTCCATGGGCTACGTGCTCGATGTCTACCGCGAAAAAGTGCCCGCCGAGCGCAACGTCGGCAAGCTCGCGCTGTTCGTGTCCTTCTTCCCGCAGATCATTCAGGGTCCGATCGGCGTGTACGACCAGCTGGCACACCAGCTCTATGACGAGCACAAGTATCACTTTGACAACATCCGCTTCGGCGCGCAGCTGATCCTCTGGGGCTTTTTCAAAAAGCTCGTCATCGCCGACCGCGCCGTGGGCATGATCCACACCGTCGCCGGCGCGTACACCGACTACGCCGGCACGTATGTGCTGCTGGCGGCGATCGTGTACGCGCTGCAGCTCTATGCCGACTTCTCCGGCGGCATCGACATCTCGCGCGGCGTGGCGCAGATGTTCGGCATCACCATGGGCGAAAACTTCCGCCGCCCGTATTTCTCGCGCACGCTCACCGAGTACTGGCACCGCTGGCACATCTCGCTCGGCGACTGGCTGCGCAACTACCTGTTCTACCCGCTGTCGATCTCGAAGGCGTTTCTCAACTGGGGACGCCACGCCAGACAGCACCTCGGCAGCCACATCGGCAAGGTACTGCCGACGGCCGTGGCCTCGCTGATCACGTTTCTCATCATCGGCATCTGGCACGGGGCGAGCTGGAAATACGTCGCCTTCGGCTTCTGGAACGGCATGGTCATCCTCGTGTCCACGCTGCTGCAGCCGGTGTCGGACAAGATCATCGCCGCGCTGCACATCGAGCGAAAGAGCGCGTGGTATCAGGTGTTTTCCATGCTGCGCACGTTCGTGGTCGTGCTCATCGGCTATTACTTTGACATCGCCGACGGATTTCGCGCCGCGATGGGCATGATGTTAAAATCCGTGACCGACCTGCACCTGTCACAGCTGCGGCCGGGCGCCGTGCTCGAGGCCCTGCCGCTGACGCGGTATGACTGGGCCGTGCTGCTGTTCGGCACAGTCGTGATCTTCACCGCCTCCGTCATTCAGGAGCGCTCGCAGCGCACCATCCGCGAGATCCTCGACGAGAAGTGTCTCGCCCTGCGCTGGGCCGTGCTGCTCGGCGGCATCTTCGCCGTCGTGCTCATGGGCGTTTACGGCCCCGGCGTGCAGGCATCCGAATTCGTGTATATGCAGTTTTAAGCCGGGAAACAGCGCCCGCTATCCCAAGTCCGCGAAGCGGGCTTAACACAGCATGTGGAGAACATCAATGAATCCAAAACAACACGCAAAAAGAAATACCGTCCTGCGCGTGATCGCGTTTCTGCTCATCGTGGCGCTGGTCTACGGCGCGCTCACGCGGCTGCTGACCGTCAACAACGCCACCGAGCAGCAGTACATCCGCAGCTTCTATCTGGAGCCGAAAAACTCGCTCGACGTCATGATCCTCGGTGCGAGCGAGACGTTCACGGACTACTGCGCACCGCTGGCATGGCAGCACGCGGGCTTTGCGAGTTACCCGCTGGCCGTGTCGGCCGCACAGGGGACCATGTACCCCTCCATGCTGCGTGAGGCCGCCAAGCGGCAGAGCCCCGCGGTCTACGTGGTCGAGGTCAACGGCTTTCTCTACACGGAGGCAGAGCGTGATGAGCTCGGCAAGGCCGCAACGCGCGAGTGGCTCGACACGCTGCCGCTCTCACGCAGCAAGGTGCAGGCCATCAACGAGTGCGTGCAGGGCAAGCGCCTGTCGTACTATGTACCGCTGCTCAAATACCACGACAACTGGAGAAAGCCGGACCTCATCCGCAATTCGCTGTCCCTGCAGCAGCAGGCGCGCGACGCGGGTTATTCGTACACCAAGCCGTTTCTGTCCATCTCCATGTTCCTCACGGAGACGGATGAGATCCCCGTGCGCCAGCAATCGCTCGACGATTTCAACGAGCAGAGCCTGCGCACCTTCTGCGAGACGGCCAGGGCGCTGGGCATAAAAAACGTGCTCTTTGCCCGCTTCCCGCACCGCACCGTCATTGAAAACTATGACGCCGTGTTTGCCGAGCTGGAGGCGGTCGTGCACGAATACGGGTATGATTTTGCGAACTTCGACACGCAGATGGACGCCATCGGCCTCGACCCGCTCAATGATTTCGCCAACGCCGAGCATCTGAACATTTTCGGCGCAGAGAAATTCACGCCCTACCTCGCCGACTATCTCGCGCAGCACTATGACCTGAACACCGCGCACAGTCAGGCCGTCACCGATGAATGGACACGCTGCGCCGCATTCACGCAGCAGATGCTGCCCGTGTGCGAGGACAACACCCGGCGCTACACGTGCGAGAAGCTCGACGAATTCTCGTCCGTATTTGCAGACTGCCGCTGAATAAAGCAAGTCTGCCGCTGAATAAAGCAAGTCTGCCGCTGAATAAAGCAAAACGCAGCCCCCTTCGAGCATCTCGAAGGGGGCTGCGTTTTTGTTGCTTTACCGGCCGGTGCTGCCGAAGCCGCCCGCGCCGCGGTCAGTTTCGTCGAGCGTGTCCGCGTCCGAAAACTCCGCCGCGAGAAACGGCAGGATCACGAGCTGGGCGATGCGGTCGCCGGGGGCGACGGTGCGCGGCGCGTCCGTGTCATTGTGCAGCGCGACGGTGCACTCGCCGCGGTAGTCCGCGTCGATCACGCCGACGCAGTTTGCCGGGCGCAGCCCCTGCCTGGACGCGAGGCCGCTGCGCGCGAACACGCCGCCGAAATACCCCGCCGGAATGGCGAGGGCAAGCCCCGTGCCGATCATGGCCGTCGTGTGCGGCGCGATCGTGACGCTCTGCCCGTCCGCCGGGCAGGCATAGAGATCATAGCCCGCCGCGTCCGCGCTGCCGCGCCGCGGGGTGACGGCGCCGGAGCGCAGCTTCTGGATCTTCACTTCCATCCGTTCATGCCCTCCCAGAGTACGATGTGCCCCGCCGCGCGGGTGCGGTTCATGTCGATGATGCGCTGGTTTTCCGAGCCGCGAAAGCGCAGGCTGAGGTTGCGCTGCGCGTCCACATAGCGCCCGTCGACGAGGATGTCGATGAGCGAGAGCATCTCGTCGGTCACCTCGCAGCGCGGGTGCGCGCCGTCGACGGTGAGCTCCTTGTCGAGCGTGAAGCCCGAAAACGCCCAGATGTCCTTATCCGGGTAGCGCTCGCGCACCCGGTGCAGAAACGGCACGAGCGCGCGCTGATTCTCCGGCTCGAACGGGTCGCCGCCGAGCAGCGTCAGGCCGCGGATGAAGGGCTTTTCCAGCTCGTTGAAGATGATCTGCTCGGCCGCCGCGTCAAAGGGCTGACCGTAGTGAAAGTCCCATGTCTGCGGCTGGAAGCAGTTGTAGCAGTGGTTCGTGCAGCCGGAGACGAACAGCGTCACGCGCACGCCGACGCCGTTGGCGATGTCGCAGGTCTTGATCTGACCGTAATTCATAGCAATTCCTCACAAACAGCGGGCGCGCCGCTTCAGACACGCCCGCCGGGTATTTTTTTCTCTGCGCGCCGCCTTACAGGTGCAGCACGCGCTCCTTGATCTCCTGCGTGCGGCCCTGGTTCCAGAACTGCGTGCCGATGTAGCCGCAGGTGCGGCGGGCGACGTTCATCTTGTCCTGATCCGTGTTGCCGCAGTTCGGGCAGCGCCAGATGAGCTTGCCGTCGTGCTCGACGATCTCGATCTCGCCGTCAAAGCCGCAGACCTGGCAGTAGTCGCTCTTGGTATTGAGCTCGGCGTACATGATGTTGTCGTAGATGAACTTCATCACCTCGAGCACCGCCGGGATGTTGTTCTGCATGTTCGGCACCTCGACGTAGCTGATCGCGCCGCCGGGGGAGAGCGCCTGGAACTTCGACTCGAAGGCGAGCTTGCTGAACGCGTCGATGTTCTCCGTCACGTGGATGTGGTAGCTGTTGGTGATGTAGCCCTTGTCCGTAACGCCGGGGATGATGCCGAAGCGCTTCTGCAGGCACTTGGCGAACTTGTAGGTCGTGGATTCCAGCGGCGTGCCGTAGAGGCTGAAGTCGATGTTGTGCATCTGCTTCCAATGCTTGCAGGCATCGTTCATGTGCTGCATCACCTCGAGCGCGAACGGCGTCGCCGAGGGGTCGGTGTGAGACTTGCCGGTCATGTACTTGACGCACTCATACAGTCCCGCGTAGCCGAGGGAGATGGTCGAGTAGCCGCCGTAGAGGAGCTTGTCGATCGGCTCGCCCTTTTTCAGGCGCGCCAGCGCGCCGTACTGCCACAGGATGGGCGCGGCGTCCGAGAGCGTACCCTTGAGCCGCTCGTGGCGGCACATGAGCGCGCGGTGGCACAGCTCCAGCCGCTCGTCAAAGATCTTCCAGAACTTCTCCATATTGCCGCCGGAGGACAGCGCCACATCCGGCAGGTTGATCGTCACGACGCCCTGATTGAAGCGGCCGTAGTACTTCGGCTTGCCGTTTTCGTCGACATACGGCGTCAGGAAGCTGCGGCAGCCCATGCAGGTGTAGCAGTGGCCCTCGCCGT